>Ga0134125_10001027_pt1 | contig 35576 bp, 32 predicted proteins | sample KB31751_FD_96464 | JGI IMG/M metagenome (GOLD analysis project Ga0134125, IMG submission 96464) | Terrestrial soil microbial communities with excess Nitrogen fertilizer from Kellogg Biological Station, Michigan, USA - KB3-175-1 | ecosystem: Environmental > Terrestrial > Soil > Unclassified ...
AAGATCTTCCACGGATTCGATAATCCCGGTACCAAAAAGTTGCTCCCATACCCGGTTGACCATCGTTCGCGCAACCAGCGGGTTTTGCTTGCTGGTCACCCACATGGCCAATCCCAGACGGTTTGCCGGCGCGTTCGCAGGCATGCAGGCGCGCAACGAAGCGGGAACGCCCGGCGTAACGACCGGACCCTTGACCAGCCAATTGCCGCGCTCGAAAACATTCGACACCCGGTGCATGTCCTTCGGATTATCCATCATGATCGGCGTGGTGGGGACTTGCTTGGTGAGCAAGGTCCAAAAATTCGCCCTGGCCTCAGCGTAGCCGGGATGTCCCTCACCGGGCAACTGCCGGGTGAAGCAGAACCAGTCGAACACCAGCCCTTTGTCGTCGGGCTTCCGTAACCGCGGATTAACATAGGTAACGTACAGGTCATGTACTCCTTTTTCAATTGTTACAGGCACCGCCGCGATCTTCCAGTCCCCGGACGCTTCCACCTTGCTCGACGCTATAACCGGACCACGAAGACTGTCCATATGGATGGCCCAGTCGCCGCCGGGGGCCTCCGTCCGCCAACGGAAGATCAGCCAATTGTCGATCCCTTTCAGATCCACTGCCTGCAACCGCGCCGATCCGTTATTGCGGAACGATAGCCATTTTGTGTCCTCCAACTCGCCGTTCACAAAGCGGTCGGACGTCAATGAATTGATCGACGGCTGCCAGGTGCGCAACAGCTTTTTTATCGCAGCCGCCTGATCGGCGCTCCCTTCCCGCGAAAACCATTCCAGCACCGAATTCAATTTGGCTTCGTCGGTGTCGTTAAAGCTGCGCAGCAGCGGATAGTCCGCATAGGAATCCTCATCCCGTGTATCGTTGAAATAGGCCATGAACTGGTAATATTCCTCATGGTGGAAGGGATCGTAAGGATGGCTATGACATTGCGTGCAGGCGAAGGTAGTGCCCAGCAGCGCTTCCCAGGTCGTGTTTACCCGGTCGAGCACCGCCGCCGTCCGGAACTCTTCGTTATCCGTTCCGCCTTCGTCGTTGGTCATCGTATTCCGGTGAAACGCGGTAGCGATATAGTCATCATCGGTCGGATGCGGCAGCAAATCCCCGGCGAGCTGCTCGGTAATAAAACGATCATACGGCATATCCCCGTTGAACGCCCTGATCAGCCAGTCCCGGTAGCGCCAGATATTTCGGGAGTCATCCCGTTCATATCCCTTCGTATCTGCATACCTTGCCAGGTCGAGCCACATGGAAGCCCATTTCTCGCCGAAATGCGGCGACGCCAGAAGGCTGTCTACCAGCACTTCATACGCTTGCGGGTCGGTGCCGTTCAGAAAGGCTTTGGCTATCCCGCCGGAAGGGTACAGTCCGGTCAGGTCCAGGCTCACCCGGCGCAGCAACTCCGCCCGTGGCGCCTCGGCGGCCGGCCTCAATTTCTCCGACTCCAATTTCCGGAGGACGTATTGGTCGATATTGTTTTGGATCCATGGATCTTTCAACCCCGGGAGGGTTGGCTCGGTGACCGGCTTGTAAGCCCAGTGTTCCCCCCATGGAGCGCCTTCGCGGACCCAGTCGCGCAGCACATCGATCTCCTCCTTTGTCAGCGGTGCGTGCTGATAAGGCATCCTGACCTCAGGATCCTTGCTGGTGATCCGCCGGATCATCTCGCTGTGATCAGGGTCACCGGCGATGATCGCCGGTTTGCCGGATTCCGTTTTGGCAAATGCTTCTTCACGGAACAGCAGGCTGAATCCGCCCTTGGCCCGAACGCCGCCATGACAAGTAATACATTTTGCGTTGATGATCGGCTTCACCTGAGTGTTGAAATCCACCTTGCGGGCCGGCTTGAAAATCTGCCAGCATACCAGCGCCGCCCCCGCCAGCAGCACCACCACGATGAGCAATCGTTTCGGGAGGAGAGAGAACATGTCGTAATTTACTCAAATCCGATCAACCGGACAAGTATTACGTATCCCCAGCCGCATTGGGCCTGCCCGATGATATTCGCGCGAAAGCGGGAAAAATATCGCTCCAACTGATCGTCCCGATTCATGATAGGTTATTTTTTCGACGTCGCCTCCGCCTGGTTGCCAAACAAGTAATGCGGTGCCCTTCTGTAATAGTTGTTATAAGACCCGGCCAACAACCCCAAAAGCGCCACAAAGACCGCCATTACCAGTAGCTGCCGGCCGGAAGTCTTCTGGATCGGCTGCCGCTCGCGGCGTTCGCAGACCTCGCCCGGACAATATTGAACCTGGTCCTTAAAAAAAAGGGGATAGAACTTGCAGCCCAGGCAGATCCCGAAAACCGCCTCGAAGTACAGGAACACCAGGCACACCAGGCAGGTGATCCCCGTGATGGGACTGTATGCATTGATCAGGACCAGGAAGACAAACATCGTGGCCGACAGCACCACCCCGATTACCCACGCAAATTTCTTCTGCCGCGCCCCGACGTATTCCGGCGTCTGTCTCCCGACGATCAGCCGCCCGAGGATCAGCGTAGGTGCGTACCGCGGGCTCACAAAGACCCGGATGAGGAAGTCGGCCAGAAATACGGTGACCACATACTTGACCGGAAGGAAATTACCCGTGAAAAGGATCAGCATCAGCGAAAAGAAGGTCGCCAGGAAAAGGAGGCCGGCTGCGGCCCTGATTTCCCGTTCGTTGAGGACCGGGATGGAATATCCGGGTACCACTTCGCCGAACTGGATGATGTTTGGCATGGCATTAATCTTTCCGTAATAATATATAATTGACTAACTTCCTGCAACTTATGCTCATATACAGGCGATTCGGGTCTACCAACGCCTCCTTCTCGTCTATGACGGGCTCAGGCTGGCAGGGACAAAAAGTTTTTGCGATATTTAACTCCATAACCTGCTAGATGAAGGCACTGTTCGACATAAGACGGTTCAGGCTTTATGCCTGGGTAGGCCTGGCTATCATCGCGATGTGCACCATGCACGAAATGATCTCGCACAAGAGCTTTGGCAGGGCCCTGTTGAACTGTATGTGGCTATCGCTCTATCTTACCGTTGTCAACTATATCCTGTTCGAAGCCGTCCTCCCCGCGCTTAGATGGCGGAGATTTTATTGGGGTGTGCTTTATGCTGTCCTCTTTATGTTTTTATTTTCGAAAGTCTTTCATTGGTGGGCGAGGTTAGGCTGGCTGCTTCGGCTCAATACCGACTACATCGAACCTGCAGGCGCCCGCCATGATTTGAATGAAGAAATGGCGTTTAGTCTGGCGGCCGTCATGATGTTTGGCATCGTCAGCCATATCTACCATCATGTCAGACTCAGGCAAACGGCACAGCAGCTAAAGATAGAGAAGCAATCAGCGGAGCTGAGCTATCTGAAATCACAAACCAACCCCCACTTCCTCTTCAATACCCTGAACAATATCTATTCCCTCGCCCGTGACAAGTCAGATCTGGCGCCCGAATCCATCCTCCGGCTGTCGAAGATCCTGCGCTACATGCTGTATGAGACCGGCGGGCCGTTTATCGCGATCGAGCAGGAACTAAAAATTATCGCCGACTATATCTCCCTTGAAAAGCTCCGCTACGATGAATCTCTCCGCGTGAATTTTAGCTACGATGTGGAAGACCTGAAGCAATCCCTGCCTCCGCTCCTGCTCATCCCGCTCGTTGAAAACGCCTTCAAACACGGGGCCGCCGAAACACGCCACCAGCCTTTTATAGACATTCATCTCTCGGTCAGCAACCGGCAACTGGCCTTCACCATCCGCAATTCTACTGAAGATCAGGTTTCGGATGGGACGATCAGGCAGCATATCGGCCTGCCCAATCTCCGCCGCCAGCTCGAGCTCCTGTATACGGACTACCAGGTCTCGCTCGAACAGCGGACGGCCGAATTCATCGCCACGTTAAATATCAATCTCGCGAGCCATGTCTAAAATCTCCTGCATCGTGATCGAAGACGATCCCCTTGCCATAAAGGTCCTGACGGACTATATTGCGCAGACGCCTTTTCTCCAGTTGGCCGCCACCTTCAGGGACGCCATTCTGGCCGCAGAATATCTGCGCCATGCAAGGACCGACCTGATCTTCCTCGACATCCACCTGCCGCGGCTGAAAGGCATGGCCTTTTTAAAAACTCTCGCCAACCCGCCGGCGGTGATCATCACCACGGCTTACCATCAGTATGCGGTGGAAGGCTTCAACCTCAATGTCACCGACTATTTGCTAAAACCCATTGAGTTCGAGCGTTTTCTCGCCGCCGTTAACAAAGTCCGTGTTGGCCGCCCGGTCCAAATCCCGGCACCGGACTCGCGTGATTTTATCTTTGTGACAGTCCAGAAGCGAAAGGTGAAAATCCTGTTTTCCGACATCGTATTTGTTGAAAGCCAACGGGAATATATTCGGATCGTGACGACCGGTCAGGAGTACATTTCAAAAATTAGCACACAGGAGATCGAATCCCTCCTTCCTCTCCAGTCCTTCAGGCGCGTCCACCGGTCCTTTATCGTCGCGATCCGTCGGATCGAATCCTATACCGCCGACACGATCGAGATCCACGGCCAGTGTATCCCTATCGGCAAGGCCTACCGGGACGGGATGGATAAATTGTAGATGAAATGTGGCCCGCGGCTTCCCTTTCTGGAATTTTTGGTATAAATTATGCTATGATAGGTTAAATCTGCCCCATGCAACATCCTATTAAAATAGTCGTTTGTGACGACAACGGCGCAGAGTCCGTGCTGTTTGAAATTTCCCTTCAGAACATTGGCATCAGACACGAATTGGAATGGGTTCCGGACGCCCGGGAATTGCTGACCTTCCTGGCTACGGCCGATACGCTTCCCGATATGATCTTCCTGGATGTCAATATGCCCGGCACAACCGGTATCGAATGCCTGGAAGAGATCCGCTCGAACCGGCGCTGGAGCCATATTCCCATCATCATCCAATCCTTTGCAGGCCCTACCCGGGATATCGAAGCGGCTTTCAACGCGGGCGCTGATCTTTTCATCTTAAAATCCGATTTTTCCAACGATTTTCAGCAGACTTTAAGGACCATTTTCCAACGCGACTGGACCAACCGCCGGCGTCCCCGGAAATCGGGCTTTTTCCTTTGCCCCGCGAGTTAGAGCAAGGGATAGGATCGCCTGCCCGCTTGCGCAAAAGACCACTTTGGCAAGCCCGCCGCCTCCCCTACTCCATCCACACCACCTTCTGTTCCGACACATGCGGCGCGGCAAGTACCTTGCCATACAACTCCGGCCGCCGCGCTTTGCGGTATCGATACCCGCCCGCCATTTCCAATTTCCCGGCCGTCAATGTTGCCACGGCCAACCCCTCTCCCAATTCCCGGCATTCCGCAATGATATCTCCGAACGGATCAAGTATCATCGAACACCCGTTCTTCAACTGATCGTCATCCATCCCGATCGCATTGGAAAATATGGCGTAAATACCATTGTCGTACGCCCTTGCCGGCAACCACTTCATCAGCCATTCTCTCCCTTTCAGTCCGTCGAATTCAATTCTAAGCGATGTGGGGTCCGTCTCCCGCCGCTCCCAAAGCGCAGGATCGACAAATCCGGCGCCCGGCCGGGTAGACGGCGTGCACATCGTGACATGCGGCATAAAAATGATGTCCGCTCCCAACAAAGCCGTCGCCCGTACATTCTCGACAATGTTGTTGTCATAACAGATCAATATCCCGCATTTCCAACCCAGCAGATCGAAGATTACATACCGGTCGCCCGGAGTGAGATGCGGATTGATAAAAGGGTGCAGCTTGTGATATTTGGCGACGAGCCCCTTCCCGTCGACAGCGACATACGCCTTATATATCTTGCCTTCATCGTCCTTTTCAAACAGTCCCGCAAGAATGACCAGTCCCGATTCCCGCGCGATAGCGGTCAACGCCCGAACACTTGGCCCATCGGGGATATGTTCCGCGATCTCCAGCAGCCCGTCCCTGGTCAGGTGCCGGGCAAAAGCGTAGCCGGTGACGCTGCACTCGTGAAAAGCGGCCACCTGTGCACGGGCCTCCGCCGCCCTGAATGCAAGCCTTCGGATCGCCGAGAGGTTTGCTTCCTTGTCGCCATTGGCATGTTCGAACTGCGCCGTGGCAATCTTGACATTTTCCATCTTACGCGTTGTTGTAGACTTTCCAGATCGGCTCCCGCAGCGGCGAAGTCGCATCCGAACAGATTAATTGAAAGATTTCCGCCAGTTGCTCCGGCTTTACCCAGCTCTCGAAATCCGCATGCGGCATCCATTTGCGGTTATTCGGCGTGTCGATAGTCGACGGGACCACCACATGGGTCACGACATTCTTTCCCCTGGCATCCGTATTCAGCAGCGCAGCCAGTTCGAACAGCAGCGACTTGCTGAGCGCATAGGCAACCGCCGTTTTACCGGCCGAAGGATCCAGCGCGGGCCTCGCGCCGACCAGCACGATGCGACCTTTGCCCTGTTCCATCATATGTTTGTATACCGGCCGGACGACATAATAGGCAGTCTCGAAATTGATTGAGAACATCGTTTTGATCTCGTTCCCCGTGGCGTCCGACACTCCTCCGGCTACGAAACCGCCGGCCAGTAACAGTGCCGCATCGATAACGCCGTAACTCTCCCCCAGCGAGGCGATCAGAGAACCGACGGCCCGTTCATCGGTCAGGTCGACAACCTGAACATCCAGCATTGGATGGGCCCCGGGTCTGTTCTTGGCATTTTCTTCGGAGACGACTGCGATGACCCGCCATCCCCTGTCAAGAAAATAAGGCACCACAATACTTCCCAGGCCTCCGGATGCTCCGGTAATAACGATCGTTTGATTGGACATATGGAATCTTGATTTTAAATCACCCTAAACTTACAGACATTATCGTAATTTTAGTTTCCATTGATAAAATAACCGGCATGCAGCACCCGATCACGCCATCGCCCTTTCTCCTCGATCCCGAGATCACCTACCTGAATTTCGGCTCTTTCGGGGCCTGTCCGCTCCCCATCTTTGAGGACTATCAGCGTTGGCAACGAGAGTTGGAAGCAGAACCGGTCCAATTTATCAATGTCAACGGTCCGCGATACCTGCTGGAGTCCCGGAGAGCGCTGGCGGAGTATATACGCTGCCATCCGGATGATCTCGTCTATGTGCCCAACCCTTCCTATGGCATCAATATCATCGCAAAATCGTTTCCGCTGCAACCGGGAGATGAGATCCTTAGTACCGACCTCGAGTACGGCGCCTGCGATCGTACATGGAAATATTATTGCCAGAAGAAGGGCGCGGCATTTGTCCGCCGGCCGGTTCGCCTGCCGGTCAAGTCAAAGGAAGAGATGGTCGAGGAGTTTCTGGCCGGGATAACCCCCCGCACGAGGGCTATTTTTATCAGCCATCTCACCAGCGCAACAGCCCTCCTCCTTCCTGTCGCCGAGATTTGCGCGGCTGCGCACCGGCGCGGTATGATAACTATCGTAGACGGAGCCCACATTCCCGGTCATTTGCCGTTGGACCTGGGCGCCCTGGCAGCGGATATCTATACCGGCGCCTGCCACAAATGGATGATGACGCCAAAAGGCTCTTCTTTCCTGTATGTAAAAAAAGAACTGCAGCCGCTGTTCGATCCGCTCCTCATTAGCTGGGGCTATGAAAGTCCCCACCCGTCGCACTCCCAATTCCTCGATTATCACCAGAACCAGGGCACCCGCGACATTTCCGCCTTTCTCACCATTCCCCGCGCCATCCGGTTTATGGCTGAACACCAATGGCCGGTCCGGGCCGCCGCCGCACGCGAACTCGTCATCGATAACGCCGGGCGGTTTTGCGACCTGCTCGGCACTGAACCTATCTGCCCCCTGAATGCGGACTTTCTAGGCCAAATGTTTGCGGTCTTTATCGAGACTCCGGACTTCGAAAAGCTAAAACGGCACCTTTTCGAAGTTCACAGGATCGAGATCGCTATCAATCCGTTCGGTGCACGCGCCTTGTTACGCTACTCGATCAACGCGTTCAATAGCCAAGCGGACCTGGATAAACTATTCGATGCCCTCCGGCAGACTGCCGCCCAGTCGAACCTGCTGCACCTCGGCAGCCGGGTCTCCGCCTGACACTGCACCACTCAGTGCGTGTCGTAATTCCTCACCTTCTGGAATTTGAACCCGTCATTATCCCCCGGGACCAGCTGATAAAGGATCGCTCGCGTGCCGCCGGTTGGCTTGTCATTGTCATCCCCCGGCTTGTAAATCGGAAATTTTTCGAGCAGGTATCCCTGCATCAGGGAGAATGCATCATGTCCCCGGTAGCCTTCATTAATCTTTCCGTCCATCATGGGGTCGGGCAAAATACATGGCGTGATTGATTTATTGGCCCTGGAGATAAAGGCGTACACCGTGCCGAATATTGCGGAGGAATCCGTATAGATATACAGCACGAGATCCGGGTACCCATCGCTGTTGAGGTCGTCTATTTCCGCCTTTGCGACTCTTCCCCGGAGCATGAAACTCATTTCGCGCGCCTCATTACTGAACCCCAGCGGCCGGATATTCAACTGGTTCTGGTCAGGCCTCTTGTTCTTGCACTCGACCCGGTAACCTACCTTGCCGATCTTAAGGGTGGAATCCATCTTCGTAATGGTAACCTGGGCGCTGGCAGCTGCTCCCGGGATGACAACGGCCAAAACAATACTCCATAGTAGTTTCATTGGATAAAGATAAAGAGATACACATAATAACTGGGCTTTTTTGCGTTATAGCAACATTCCGAACAGATTCATATGAGATTGGTTCCCAAGCCTAGAATCGTCATCCATCGAAAAATCGCCTGGCTTTTGGTCTTCTCCGTCATTTCCCTGATGGTGGTAGGATATCTGATCTATGCAACGAAGCGCAACCTCGGAAAAACCAATTTCCAGATCAGCCGGACCTACGATGTGGTCGGCGTCCTCCAGCGCCTCAACTTTTTGGCGTCCGAATCGGGCTCCGCCTCCTTCCGGTACATGGAAACCGGTGATCCGGCCGCCGTCCGCCGGCTGATCGGCACGCATTCGGAAATGCAACGTTTCCTCGACTCGCTCCAGCTAATGACCCACAAAAACTGCGATCAGGACAGCAATTTAATTGAGCTGCTTGCTCAGATCGACGCAAAAAGCAAGGCCGAAGACAGCTTGGTCGCCCCGGCAGTGCCCGGCGCCGACACCCGCCTTGCGGCACTCACACCGCCCGGCACTGACACCCGCCTCGCCGCAGCCGCCCGGGTTGCTGTCGAATCCCGCCTTACAGCAGCGGATAGCCGCCTCGAGACCCTCCTCGACAAAATGATCTCGACCGAGAGAAGCCTCCTTGAAGTCCGAAAACAGCTGAACGATGACGACAATCGCAATACCGCCCTCGTAGCGCTTATTGCCAGGATCGCCGCATGCGTTTTCGTGGTTTTTATACTTATCAGGATCAACAACGATATCAGCCATCGCCGAAAGGTGCAGGAAAAGTTGGAAATGGCCATCCGGGAAGCCGAGGAAGCCAAGCAGATGCAGGAGCAGTTTCTGGCCAACATGAGCCATGAGATCCGCACCCCGATGAACGGCATCAAGGGCATGACCGACCTGTTGCTCAGCACGACGCTCAATACCAAACAGCATGAACTCGCGGAAGTCATCAAACGCTCCGTGAACAACCTTCTCGTCATCGTCGGCGACATCCTCGACTTTTCTAAAATAAAGGCCGGTAAACTGAATATCGAGCGGATCACTTTCAATGTGACGGAGGTACTTAACAACGCCACCGCCATTTTCGAGCACCGGCTAAAAAAGAAGCGGCTGGAGCTGATCACCAATATCGACGCCGGTGTGCCGCAGTGGCTGATCGGCGATCCGCACCGGCTCAACCAGATCCTCATCAACTTGCTCGGCAATGCGATCAAGTTTACCGACCAGGGGAATATCCAGGTGAATCTGGCCGTACGGCAACAACAGGAAAGCGAGATCACACTTGCATTTACGATCAGGGATACCGGGATCGGCATCCCGGAATCGAGCCTTCCGCATATTTTTGACAGCTTTTCGCAAGGCAGCCGGGACACCTCCCGTCTCTATGGCGGAACCGGCCTGGGTCTCACGATCTGCAAGCAGTTGCTCCACCTGCAGGGCGGTGACATCACCGTCACCAGTTCGATGGGAAAGGGAACGAGCTTCGAGTTCTATCTACCTTACGGGATTAGCGCGGAAACCGTTTCGGACCGGACGGTTGCGGAGGCCGCCCTCGACTATAGCAAGCTCCTTGCAGGCAAGCGGTTCCTCGTAGCCGAAGACAACGAGATCAACCAAAAACTGATCGACTATGTGCTTAGAAAAGCGGGCGGCACCGTGGAATTGTTCAACAACGGCGCGGACGCAATCCGGCATCTCCAGCAAGACCGTGTCTTTGATCTGATCATCATGGACCTGCAAATGCCCGAAATGGACGGCTATGCGACGACCCGGTTTATCCGTAACGACCTGAAGATGCAAACGCCGATCATCGCCATGACGGCCACCGCCATGAAAGGCGAACAGCTGCAATGCCTGGAATCCGGAATGAACGAATATATGACCAAACCGTTCGAATTCGCGGAACTTTACAAACGCATCGGCACGCTTCTCGCCAGCTAATCACGCCAAATGACGACGACGCGTCCCTCCGCGGCTCCGCATCGACTCCGCCGCTTACAAAATACTCTTTACTTTGAGCGAAAGTTCCGCGAGGTCACCCTCCTCACGACGGACGATCACTTTCACCCGCGGCCCGATCGTCCGCAAGAGCGATTGATAAATCTGTACATCCCTGTGCATGTCGCCATTCACCGCAAGGACTATATCACCCTCCCTGAAACCAGCTTTTTCGGCCGGCGAGTCCTTCATCACATCCGTCACCACGACCTGGCTATCGACAAGGGCGATCGTCACGCCGCTGTAACTGTAATCGAATGGCTGCCAGTACGCCCCGTTCCGCATCAGGTAAATTTCCGAATGCGCATAATTCACGATGAGATTGAATCTCCGGAGCAGATCGTTCCCGATCAATCCGCCCAATTGCGGATAGCTGGTCACGTCGTAGGAGTCGTCAAAAATATAGGTGGGAACCTGGTGGAACTTGAAGGGGCCGATCGAGAAATTCTTCAGCGTCGTCAACTGCATCTCCTTTTTCCCGCCGAGGCCAGCACCTTCCGTGCGCACCGGGCTTTTTCGTTTCGGCCCGAATACCGCGCTGTCTGCGGTGAAATTCCTGGAGAAGAGGAGGCAAAGCCCGGCTCCGGTATCGAAATAGAACCTCGAGTTGACATCCCGCCCGTCGCTCAGCCGCCCTTCGGTCATCGGCAGGCCGACTAACCGGGGCCGGAGGAGGTATCCCCCCCTCGGGTACCGGACCGGGCCCTTGGAGTAGATATCGATCCTGCAACTGTCATAGTTGATGGTGACCAGAAACCGGGAAAAGAAACCATAGCCCAGGATGCCGTCAATCTGTTCGCCGTAGATACTGCTGAGAAGGCCATAGTTGTTCACCTGGATGGTCAGGCTATCGATGTTTACCCCGCCCAGATGCAACGTAACTCCGTCCGCGAGCTTCTCCGGCCGTTCCCCGGCGATTCCCCGGATAAAATTCCGGCTTGGATGCGAGACCAGTTGTAACCGCACAGCGGTAACCGAATCGACGGACATCCCGCCGCACCCGGTATCAAAAATAAAATTCAGGGAATCGGCGCAATCGTTTACCCGGATCTTCCCAAGCACGATCCCGCCGTTCAACAATCGGAAATGAACTGTTCCAAGGTGCCGGTTACGCGGCAACACGGAGGAAAGGTCGGCCTTGTCACGCTGCGCTGCCGCGGGGTAACTGCTCCCGATCAACAGGAGCAATATACCCGGAAGGAAAAGGCGCATAGAGTTGATCAGATTATACTAAATTGTCATAAAATTGAGCGAAATCAGCGGAACCCGCAACCCGTCTTTTGTACACGTTCGTACAAGTTGGTACAAATCCCGGCCTGGGACCGAATCCCTTTAATTTTACAAGCCTTTATTCTTTTAGACATGATAACCGATGAAGGACTGATCCGGCAGGTAAAAATAATGTTCGAGGAAAAGACGGGGTGGGGTAATAGCGACGATTGGACCAATCAGGACTTCCTGCAACTCAGCGAAATGATCCGGGACGAAACCGGCATCAACATTAGCCATGTCACCCTGAAGCGGGTCTGGGGAAAGGTCAAGTATGAAAGCCTTCCCAACACGCACACACTCAACACCCTCGCCCAGTTCCTCGGATTCGGCAGCTGGCGCGATTTCGCCGCCAGGAACACTCCGGTCCTCCCACCAACTTCCCGAAATTCCGGACCATCCGACGCCCCTTCGTCCGGATCAGCCCTTCAGCCGGCTGCGTTTGCCCCTCCCGCCCAACCAACCGTCCCATCCTCCCGATCCGAGGCGGCCTCCCAACCCGCCCCGTCCTCTCAAATCGACCCATCCTCCGGACCCGCCCGACGCCAAAGTTTCCGGCGGGTATGGCTGGGCGCCCCGATCCTGCTCCTCATCCTGGCGATCCTGCTTTTCCTGCACGGCCAGCAGCCACCGCCCCTTCCCCAGGACTATGCATTCAGTAGCAAAAAAGCAATTACCGCGGGCATTCCGAACTCCGTTATCTTTGACTATGACGCAAGCCGCTCACCGGACGATTCGGTCGTGATCCAACAGTCCTGGGACACGACCCGGCGCGTAAAGGTGCCCAGGAACGGGCACCAGTATACATCCATCTACTACTATCCTGATTTCTATCATGCCACCCTCCAGGTGGGCGGCCAGGTCGTGAAGACTCACAATTTGCTGATCAAGTCCAACGGCTGGCTGCCGCTGATCGAACAGGAACCGGTTCCCGTTTATTTTAAAAAAGAAGACGCCATCCACAATGGTAAAATGGGTTTGTCGCTGGATCAGATCCGGGAGAAAAATGTGCCCCTGCAACCTTCCGCCCCGACCGTCATGTTCGCCAACGTCCGGGACTTCGGAGACATCTATTCGGACCATTTCACCTTTGAGACCTCGGTAAAGGATGACTATTCCGAAGGGTCAGCCGCCTGCCAGCTGGTCCGCATATACCTGCTTTGCGAAGGGACCGCCGTTTGGGTCCCGCTTTGCGCAAAGGGCTGTATCTCCAGTACCGATCTCTATTTCACCTATTATTACACGTCAGGAAGACGCGAGGATCTTTCCAACTTCGGCGTCGACTTTTCCAGCTATGTGAAGCTCCGCATCGAATCCGACAGCGGCCGGGCCAGGATCCTGATCAACGACCGGTTAGCCTACACTGTACCGCGTCACATCCGCCACTCGAAGATCATCGGCATCATGTACCGGTTCCAGGGCACCGGTTCCGTCGACTATGTGTCGCTCTCCAACGGCAGAACCAACTACCGCGACGACTTCTAGGCGCCGGCCGAAAAATCGGCCGCGGAGATCCATATACAGATGAGACGGCGCCGGAACGACGGCCGCCATGCGGATGCGGTGCGGCCTGCTCGCCCCTGCCGCCGGCAAGGCCGCATCGCCGGATATGACGTCTATACTCAAACCGACCTGATCAAACGTTCGATCGGCTACATGTCCCAACGCTTCTCGCTTTGGTCCCTGTGGGGTCCTTCCTTGTTCTGTATGTCTCCCTGATCGTTTACCTGCTGAGCATGCTGGGCCTGGGTTTGTTGCGGCTTCCATGATTTCCTGCCCATGCTCGGCGCCATGGCCCTGATCGACCTCCTCCTCAATACCTGGGCCATCCTGAATTACCGGAAAACTGCATGAAATGACAGGCAGCCCTATATCGACGGTCCATTCGACCGCTGGCGATCAATTTATCAGCAAATGGCTTGCATAAACCGACCTTTACGAGTAAATTACGGTTCTATGCAACCATTATATCGTCAAACTATTATCATCGCTCTTGCCTTTATTACGCTATTCTCCGCTTGCAGCAAACACACTGCGGCGCCCCCTTTTGCGATAAATTCCATAAATCCCATTCAAGGTTCCGATTCCACGCAAGTGACGATCAATGGTACCGGCTTTAGCGCCGCAACAGGGGATGACATAGTTTCCTTTAACGGCAAAGCCGCCACCGTCCTCAGCGCAAGTTCAACTTCGCTGGTTGTCCGAACGCCGACCCTTGCGGGGACGGGCAATATTAAGGTCACCGTCGAGGGGAAGACTTTGACGGCGGGCATTTATACATACGATACTACCTGGTTGGCAACTACAGTTTCCGACGTTATACCATTCCCGAGGTACCTGAGTTTAGATAATAGTGGCAACCTCTACGTTGCTTCATTTGGGAATGGAGAAATCTATAAAATAACGCCGGGCGCAATTTCTACCTACGCATCTATTCCGGCTCCAAATGGTATGACCATTGATTCTGACGGCAATTTATATGTAGCTGCGAATGGGGAAGCCATATACAAGGTTAGTCCGGCCCAGGCAGAAACCATCCTTGCCCAGGACGTCGGAGTAAATGGCGGCCTTGCGGTGGACAACAACGGAAATATCTACGCTGCTAATGAATCAAATGGTACAATTGATATTATCACTTTCCAGGGAGTTGGCGGTATCGGGACGGTATCGACTTATGACAGCAGTGTTGGAACACCAAGTGGGTTAGCACTTAGTAGGGATGGAAAGCTTTATGTATTAGCATCTTACCATGGCGGTTACACAGGAAGCAGCGCAGGGATTCTATTCAGCATGACCCAGCCAAACGTTACTGCTCCATTCGCCAGCGGGTTTGATTACGATGGGAATGGCCAGATTGCTTTCGACAGTGACAATAACCTTTATGTTCCTGTTTGGGATCAGGGACGAAGCCAGGGCTTCCTGATGCGCGTAAGGCCAGATGGAACTATCACAAATCTCGCTATGCCAAACATCCCGTTCATTACCGGGCTGGCTTGCGGCAAGAATGGCACGTTTTATGTCACAGGTCTTCAGAATTCGCAATCTAGTATTACAGGGCTCATAATCAAGCTCTCAATGCACTAATTTCTTGAATTCAATAAAGCCGCCATAAGCTCAACGGTAACATCTCCCTACAGCGACACTCCCCGCTTCCACGGGATAAAATCATCCTGCACATGCCGCACTGCCGCGATCTCAGTTTCGCCGCTCGCGACACCGATGACATAATCGAGAATTCGCTCTCCGGCCTGTTTGATCGTTTCCTTGCCTTCGATCACAGTTCCCGTATTGATGTCGATAATATCGCGCATCCGCTCGAACAAGGCGGTATTGGACGCAATCTTCACTACCGGCGCCACGGGATTCCCGGTTGGCGTTCCCAGCCCGGTCGTGAACAAAACGATGTTCGCACCCGCAGCGACTTCCGCTGTAGTCGATTCGACATCATTGCCCGGCGTGCATAGCAAGTTCAAACCCGGCTTCGTCACTTTCTCGGGATAATCGAGCACGGCGGTCACCGGCGAAGTGCCTCCCTTCTTGGCGGCGCCCGCTGACTTGATCGCATCCGTGATAAGCCCGTCCCTGATATTTCCGGGAGAAGGGTTCATATCAAAACCGGAACCCACGGCCTTTGCCCGCTCGTTATAGGTTCTCATAAGCTTTGAGAACCGTTCCGCCGTCTCCACATTCACACAACGGTCACTCAGGTTCTGCTCTACGCCGCATAATTCGGGGAACTCCGACAGGATGACCGAACCTCCGAGCGCGACCAGCAGGTCCGACGTATACCCGATCGCCGGATTCGCCGAAATGCCTGAGAAACCATCAGATCCGCCGCATTCCAGCCCGATACACAACCTGCTCAGCGGCGCAGGCTCCCGGTGTTGCCGGTTGGCCTGGATCAGCCCTGCGAAGGTTTGTTTGATCGCCTGCGACAGGAACTCGGACTCCCTGCCGACCTTTTGCTGCTCGAGAATATACATCGGCTTGGAAAAATCCGATGATCGCTTCCTGATCTCTTCCTCCAGGATGCTCACCTGGGCGTTCTGGCAGCCCAGGCTCAGCACGGTGGCCCCTGCCACATTGGGATGCGTGATATACCCGGCCAGCAGTCCGCACAATGCCTGCGCATCTTGCCTGGTCCCGCCGCAACCGCCGTCATGTGTCAGGAATTTGATCCCGTCGATATTCGGAAACAGCCGCTGACTCGCATGTTGGCCGTATTCCGCCTGCAGGTCGGTCCTAAGGATTTCTTCCACGCTCTTGTCCGTCTTGTACAGCTCGATCAGCTTCTGCGACTGCATCTGATAAGAACGGTTGCGCCCGTACCCAAGGTCCGTGACCAGGGCCTGCTGCAGGACATCCAGGTTCCGGTTCTCACAAAACACCATCGGGATGACCACCCAGTAATTCGCCGTCCCGACGCTCCCGTCTGCGCGGTGATAGCCGTTAAAGGTCCTGCCTTTGAAGGCCGTAATATCCGGCATCACCCAGTCGGTATGCCGTTCGCCGATCGTAAAGTCGTTCGCGGCATGCCGGACATTCGCCGTGCTGATCAGCCCGCCCTTCCGGATCGGCTGCTGCGCTTTCCCCACCAGTACGCCATACATCGTGATCGCATCGCCCGGCGCCAGATCTGCGGTCGCAAACTTATGTTTCGCTTTCACGTTCTCCCCGATCATATATTTTTCCCCTTCGAACGGCACCACTGTTCCCTTTTCCAGGTTGGTCAGCGCCACCAGCACATTATCGGCCGGGTGAACTTTCAATACGTTGGATGGTATGCTCATACGACACTCTTTTTAACGGTGAATTGCGCCAGCGCTGTCTGAGCTCCTTTTGTCATCAAAGTTTCGAGCTGCTCCAGCACCGAGGCGGCGAAGCCCTTCAACAGCAGGAGGTCCGTTCCCCACAACGTGTTATCACCCAGCGCCTTCATGACGACGTCCTCCGGCGAGCGGCCCGCCCAGATGCCCGCCATATACGCCGACCGGTCGTCCCAGCCTGCTTTCTTCTCTTCCCGCATGAACAGCAACCAGGCGGCAAAACCCAGTGCCATATGTTCCGGCGCTCTGCTGTGACGCTTATAGTGCTCCAGCAGAACGGGAACGACCCTGCTCTTCATCTTGGAGCTGTATTGCATCGTAATGCTCATCCACTGGTGCTGCAGGTGCGGGTTGCGGAACCGGTCCAGTACTTTAAGCCCAAATTCCCTCGCCTGCGCCTGGAACGCTTCCGCCGAATCCCTCCTGCCCGGACCTCCTGCCCCTTCCGTCGCTGGCAGGCGGTCATCACCCCCTGCCCGATAGGGTATCGACGGCGCGATCTCCTTCAACATCAGATCTGCAACGAACGTTGCGAATGCCGGATCGTCCATCCCGCTTTTGACGGTCGTGTAACCGGCCAGCACCGCCAGCCCGCAGCTCAGGGTATGCGTCCCGTTCAGGAGCCGCAGCTTGAGCTCCCGGTAAATTTCGATATCCGGCTCTATGACGACGCCCTCGTCCGCGGCATGGAAAGACAATACCGTCCGAACCCGGTCATCGCCCTCTATCGCCCAGAGACGATATACTTCGGCAATGGCAAGAAGTTCGTCGGTATAACCCAGATCCTGCTGCAATTGTTGCAACGCGGGAGCATCCGGCTTGCCGGGGACGATCCGGTCCACCAGCGAGCTGCAAAATCGGTTATGCTGCCCCAGCCACAATAAAAAGTCAGCCTCCAGCTGATGGATCTTGGCCAACTCCCTGACGATGCCGGCCAATTTCTTTCCGTTGTCCACGATCAACTCGGTCGGGACGATCACCATTCCGCTCTCAGGGCTGCCTCCGAACGCCTTGTACCGCTCATACAGGAATCCGAGCAGTTTTCCGGGAAATGACGCCGGCGGTTCCCGCCGGATGTCATCCTCGACGAGTTGAATGCCCACTTCGGTCGTATTGCTGATCACGATCTGCATCTCGGGCCGGTGGGCAAGTTCCAGGACCTCCTTCCATTGGTCGCGGGCCGACAAGACCCTGCTGATCGCCGATATAACAATATTCTCCTCCACCTTCTTCCCCTCTTCGATCCCGCGGATACACAAAGTATACAGGCTGTCCTGCCGGTCGAATGCCCCTGCGTCGCCGCCCTCGGTAGATTTGACCACCACGACCCGGCCGCCGAAAATCCCCTGCCGGTTCGCTTTGTCGATAAAATAATCGGGCAGCCCGCGCAGCAACACGCCAGTCCCGAACTGCAATACCTTCTCCGGCAGGTCCAACAGCGCCGGGGCGGGTTTCGACAAACCGGACTCGCGGATTTGCGGTAAATTCTCCTTTGATAAATTCATTGTTATCGGTTCATTTCGTTTTTGATCTTTCTCACTATTTGCAGGGCCTGCGCCGTCCTTCCCGCCAACGCTTCATAATTGCCGTGGATCATGGTCTCCTCGGTGATCAATTTACTTCCCATTCCCACCGCCACCACGCCGGCGCGATACCATTCACGAATATTGCTTTCCTCGATTTCAACTCCGCCGGTAGGAATGAATTTCTGGCCGATGAAGAGCGCCATGATCGACCGAAGGAATTCCGGCTTCAGGATATTCGCCGGAAACAACTTGATCACAGCGGCTCCCAGCTGTTGCGCCTGGTAGATCTCCGTCGGCGTCATGCAGCCGGGTATCCAGGGAATATCCGCATCCTTTGCAAGGGCGGCAACGGCGGGGTTGACGATCGGCGCAACGATAAAATCGGCGCCGGCTTTGATGTATTCCTCCGCCTCTTCCGGCGACTTGACGGTCCCGATCCCAAGATGCAATCCCGGCAGCTCGGTCGTCAGGGTCTCTTTCATCGCAGTGAAATTCTCCAGCGCTGCCGCACCCCGGTTGGTATATTCGATCGCCCTGATCCCGGCGGCATACAACACCCGCGCGATATCCAGGCTGACCGTCTGACTGTGGCAATAATACAGCGGAAGTATGCCCGCGCTTTGGATATTCATCAGAACCGGCTTATTCGTGCCCATAGGTTTTCATAAATTTTTCAATGTCCGCCACGCGCTGGTCGGTGGCATCGCTCGGAATAAATAGTTTTTGAAACGCCGCCGCGGTGGCAAACTCCAGCACTTCGGGAACGGGCCGGTCCAGGTAAAAGCCCCGGATCAAGCCCGCCATGCAGCAATCACCGCTGCCAACTTTGTCGAGAATCGCGTCCGAAAGGTACTCCCGCGACGAATACAGTTTGCCGGCCGCGTACAGCGCGGTGTAATATTGGATGCCCTTTTCGCCCCGATCGAACCGGAATGTCTTGGCTACCTGCCGGACCCGCGGAAACTGCCGCACGATCGCTTCACTTGTCCGGAGCGCATGTTCCAGGTAGTCCTCCTTGCGACCCTTTTCCGTCAGGGCGCCGTCCACCGGGATACCCAACATTTTTTCCGCCGCCCAGAGGTTGCCCATCACAAGATCACAGTATTGGACCAGCGCCGGCATCACCGCCGCAGGCGACGCCCCGTATTGCCAAAGTTTGGCCCTGTAATTCAGATCCACCGAGATCCTGACACCCTTGTCCGAGGCGGTCCTCAAGCCCTCCTCGCAGACCTGCGCAAGCGGAGCGCTGAGTGCCGGCGAGATCGCGCTGAAATGCAGCCAGCCCACCCCTTCCAATACCCGGTCCCAGTCGATTTCTCCCGGCCGGAGCGCGGAGAAGGAAGAGTGCGCGCGATCATAGATCACACCCGCATTCTTGAGATCCTTTCCTTTCGGCAAAAAGTACAGCCCCAACCTTTCACCCTGGTACAGGATCCGCCCGACATCGACGCCTTTTTCCGCCAGGAACCCGGCTACCTGCCGCGCGACCATATTATCAGGCAACACGGTAAAATAAGCCGATGGGATACCCCATAAGCCGAGCGCGGTCGCAACATTCGCTTCTGCGCCTCCGACATAAAATGAAAGGCTGTTTTCCTGCAGCCAATTACCTGCTGCATCCGGACAGATCCTCAACAATAACTCCCCGAAAGACAATACTTTTTTGTTCACCTTTATCGGTATTTTACCCTTTTTCGACCATGGCCTTGATTACTCCGTTCTTCGCGTCGAGCCAGCCGGCGAATTCTTCCTTCACGCGGTCGAAGCCGACGCGATGCGTGATATAGGTCGTGGGATCGATCAATTTCTTTTGCATCGCGTCCATGACGAACTCGAAGTCCTGCCGGGTCGCATTCCGGCTGCTCATCAGCGTGGCTTCCCGTTTGTGGAATTCAGGATGGCTGAAGCGGATCTCTCCCTTTTGCAGTCCGACAAGCAGGTATCGCGCGCCATGCGCCATATACTGAAAGGACTGTTCGATCGCCCCCAGATTTCCCGTGGCATCGATCACCACAGTCGGCATCTCGCCGCGCGTAATATGCCGCAACGTTTCCAAAGCGGCGTCACCCGCCTTTGTCCCGCCTTGCAACTGCGGCCTGCCAGTCGCCTGTACGGTGTGGAGCACCCGAAGCCGCTCGCGGCAAAACTGCAGCCGCCCTGCATTAATGTCCATCGCAATCACTTCCGCGCCCGCTATTTGCGCGGCCTCCATAGTTCCCAGCCCGATCGGGCCTGCACCCACCACAAGCACAAACTCGCCCGATTGGACAGCTGCCCTTCGGATCGCATGGGCACCGATAGCCAACGGCTCGACCAGTGCCAGCTGGTCATGGTTTAGCCCGTTCCCGTGAATCAGCGAAGTCGAAGGCACCGCCAGATAATCCACCATTCCTCCGTCTACATGCACGCCACAAACCTGGATTGTCGTGCAGCAGTTCGGCTTCCCGCTCCGGCAGGCGATACAGGTCCCGCAATTAAAATAGGGAATAATGGTGACCGCTTCTCCCGGTGCAAACCCCGGCGCCCGGTCGACATCCACCAGGTCTCCCGCTAATTCGTGCCCCAGGATCCTGGGATACGTAAAATAAGGTTGCGTCCCCTCGAAAGCATGCAGGTCGGTCCCGCAAATCCCGATCCTCCTGACCTTGATGATCGCCTGACCCGGCCGCGCGATCGGTGCATCCATTTCCCTGTATTCCAGCTCCCCCGGCCGTACACAAACCAATGTTTTCATATTCTTATTGTTTTTCATGCGTACAGCCACGCCGCCGCTTGTCGTACAGCCCACGCTGGCGCTTACCAGGCAAACCCACGGCGCCGCTTCCCGCACGGATTACGCATTCGCGAGCGCCCGGTCAAGGTGCACATAGCCGCCGTCGACATGGATCAATTGTCCGGTGGTATGGCTTGACCGCTCCGACAGCAGGAAGGCCGTCATATTGGCGATCTCCTCAGCTGTCGTCATCCGGCGCTCAAGCGGGATTTTTTTGACGATCTCTTCCAGTTTACCCTTCGGGTCGGGAAGGGTATTGATCCACTTCTCATACAACGGCGTCCAGCACTCGGCAACGATGATGGCATTGACGCGAATACCGTATTTCAATAGCTCCACCGCCCACTCCCGGGTCAATGCATTCCTGCCGCCGTTGGCTGCAGCATAGGCCGACGTGCCGCCCTGGCCGGTCTCCGCCGTCTTTGATCCGATATTCACAATGGCGCCGCGTGACGCCTTTAACGCCGGCAACGCGTGATGGGCCATGAGGTAATAATGGACAACATTCTTATGCAGAGAAGCAACAAACGCTTCGTAATTTCCCTTTTCAAGCCCAACGCCGTCATTCACGCCTGCGTTGTTGACCAGCCCGTCGATCCGGCCCGTCGCTTCCATCACGCGCCGCACGGCCGCTTCCGAGGCCTCCGGTGCAGTCAGCTCGGCCACGGTTTGAAAAGCCTTTCCTCCCTCCGACTCCACTGCAGCCACCGCCGCCTTATTATCCCGCTCATTCCGGCCCACGATGAACGGGATCGCCCCTTCCTGTGCCAGCACGCGGACAATCCCTTCGCCGATGCCCTTGGCGCCACCGGTCACAACAATCACTTTACCTTGTAATTTGAGGTCCATACAGTATTCCGACATTATAAATGATAAAATCGCACCGCGTTCCCGCCAAAAAAGGCGGCCCGTTCGTCAGCTGAGAAGGCGGCAAAATAGTCTTCCACGAGTCCGATGACCTGCTCATATGATGCGGCAACCAGACAGACCGGCCAGTCGGAACCATACATGATCCTTCCAGGGCCAAAGGCTTCCACGACCGTATCGATATATGGCCGCAGGTGCTCCGGCTTCCAGCCGGCCCAGTCGGCTTCCGTCACCATCCCCGAGATCTTGCACGAGACATTCGGAAAGGCCCCGACGGCCCGGATCGCGTCTTTCCATTCCTCGGTTATAAACCTGTCCCTGATATGCGGCTTGGCGATGTGATCGATCACGAAGGCCTGGTCGGGGAATGCTGCTACGAATTCCCTGGTATATCCCAACTGATCGGGATAAATGAGGATATCGTAGGTGAAGTCGTATTGGCTCAACATGCCGATCCCGCGTTTGAATGCCGGCCGCAACATCAACGCTCTGTCCCGTTCACCCTGCAAGATGTGCCTGAAGCCCTTCATCAAGGGGGACCGCCGGTATTCCGCCAGGCGCTCGCCGACCCCCGGATTTGTCAGATCCACCCAGCCTACCACGCCCCTGATAAACGGGTGTGCCGCGGCCAGCCCAAGCATGATATCATTCTCTTCCTCCGTCTGGTTTACCTGGACGGTCACGCATCCATCGATGCCAGCCGCCTTCAGAAGCGGTGACAGGTCATGCGGCGCGAAATCCCGCCGGATGACCCACATGTCATCGTTGATCCAGCCGTGCTGAAGCGGGTCGTATTTCCAAAAATGCTGGTGCGCATCGATCCGGAGCGGAACGGCCTGCGCGATGTCAAACGCTGCCATAGGCTTTTACATTTTGCCGGGCTTGGCCCAGATGATCGATCCCGAGTTCGACCACATCTCCCGGCTTCAGATAGATATTGGGCTTCATGCCCAGGCCCACCCCCGCCGGGGTGCCGGTGGAGATCACATCGCCCGGCAATAAGGTCATGAATTGACTGATATAGGCCACCAGGTAAGGAATATTGAAGATCAGGTTGGCCGTTGTCCCGTCCTGCATAGATTTTCCGTTTACGGTCAGCCAAAGCCGCAGTCGATGCACGTCCCCGATCTCATCGACGGTCGCCAGCCAGGGCCCCAGCGGCGCAAACGTGTCGCAACCCTTTCCCTTGTCCCAGGTGCCGCTGCGTTCGATCTGGAACTCCCGTTCGGAAATATCGTTGTGCAGGCAATAACCGGCCACATAGCCTAATGCCTCGGCCTGTTCGACGTAGCTCGCCCGCTTGCCGATCACGACCGCAAGTTCCACCTCCCAATCCGTCTTGACAGAATTTCGGGGAATGACGATGTCGTCGTTTGGCCCGCAGAGCGCGGTAGTCGATTTCATAAAGATAACCGGTTCCGGCGGAGGGGTCGCACCGGTCTCCCGGGCATGATCCACGTAATTAAGTCCGATGCAGACGATCTTGGATGGGCGAGCGATCGGCGAGCCCAGCCGTGTTCCTGTCGCCAGGGGCTTCAGTGTCGCCCTGTTCCGCGCAACATAATCCGACAGGCGAACCAGGCCGCCGCTCTCAAAAAAAGCCTCATTGTAGTCCTCGCCAAAAACCGTCAGATCGTACATGTTGCCGTCTAGAACGATTCCCGGCTTCTCCTTGTTGCTTGCGCCATGCCTGATAAGTCTCATATCAGCTTGAGTTAATTGTTCAATTTGGTAAAGCCACCGTCGATGGGATAATCGCAACCCGTTATAAAAGCTGCTTCGTCACTGACAAGATATAGAACGAGCGCAGCAATTTCTTCCGGTTCGGCCATCCGCCCGATCGGCTGGGTCCTCGACAATTTGTCGAACATTTCCTGTTCCCTTCCGGGATAGTTCTTTTGCAGGAACCCGTCCACGAACGGCGTATGCACGCGTGCCGGCGAGATACAATTGCACCGGACCTTGTCTTTCAAATAATCCCTCGCGACCGATAGGGTCATCGAATACACCGCCCCCTTCGTCATCGAATACGCGAACCTGTCAGGTATCCCGATCGTGGCCGCGATCGAACACATATTTAATATCACGCCGCCTCCCTGTTTCTTCATCAGCGGGATGCCGGCATGCAGGCAATTGTAGACGCCCTTGACATTGACGTTGTACAACCGGTCGAAATCCGCTTCTCCGGTCGTGTCCGCTGTGCCGATATGTGACACGCCCGCGCTGTTGACGAGTATATCCAACCTCCCCAGTCCGGCAAATAGCGCCTTTACTTCCTGTTGGTCGGACACGTCCGCCTTTCCAGCATCCGCGAGGCCGCCGCCCCGGATAATCTCTTCTGCCACGGCGCCCGCCTGGTCCCTGTTGATGTCCGCGACCGTCACCCGCGCCCCCTGCTTTGCCAGCAACAAGGCGACCGCCCTGCCGATCCCGCTCCCCCCACCCGTCACAACCGCCTGCTTCCCTGTCAATCCGAACATATTTCTATTTTGTTTGATCGAGTAAAAATATGCGCTCCATGAGCCGCCACTTTTCGCCCGGCTTACCGCCAGGAACCGCCACCTGGTATTTCCACATCAATGCCTCCCACCTTTCCACCGCGGGGTTGCCCGCGTCCATCGCTGCCTTGCGTTCGAAGCTGAAATCCGGGCCGGCGTCGATGATCATAAAAAGACGTTCCCCGAGCCGGTAGATCTCCATCCGTTCGATTCCGCTCTCCACGATGCTTGCCTTTATTTCAGGCCAGACATTGCGGTGCCACGCTTCATATTCTGCGATCAACGCGGCATCCCGCTGCAGATCCAGCGCCAGACAGTACCTCATGCGACCGCGGGTTGAAGGTTCCTGACCCGGTGTCCACGGACGCCGAACCAAAGGATAAACAGCATACAGACCACCGGCATGATGTAGGCGATCTGGATATCCCCGCCATAGTGGTCCGAAATGACCCCCATTACGAAAGGCGTGAACGCTCCGCCGATGATCGACATTACCAGGAAAGAGGAAGCCAGCTTCGTTTCTTCTCCCAAATCCCTGATGCCCAGCGCGAATATCGTCGGAAACATGATGGACAGGAAGAATGGTATCGCCATCAGCGCATATACCGCAACTTTTCCGTGACCCGTTAATACAACCATTAGCAATCCTATATTGATCACCGCATATACGGATAACAGGGTGGCCGGACGGACATAACGCATAATGAACGTGCCAAGGAACCGACCCGCCATGAATCCCACCATCGCCCAGGTCAGCATTCCCCCTGCTTCTTTTTCTCCGATGTTTGCCGCATACCGCGAAAAACGCACCAGGAAGCTCGTTACCCCGACTTGCGCACCCACGTAGAAGAATTCGGCGATCACCGACCAGCGCACGTGCGGAAAGCGCAATACCCGGATCGAGAACTCCGTTGCATGGCTCCCATCCGCCTCCTTGATTTCCGGCAGTTTCGTGAATATGAACGCGATCGCAACGAGGACCAGAATGGCGGCCATGATCAGGTAGGGCGGCTTGATGGAATTGGCTTCCCCCTGAAGATAGGCTGTCAGTTGTCCGTGCGCTTGCATCGCAGCCAGCTCCGATTTGGAATGTTCGATCCCCGAAAGGATGTATTGCTGACCGATGAGCGGGGCGACGATTGCGCCCACTCCGTTAAAGGACTGCGCCAGGTTCAATTGCTGTTCGGGGTTGTCAGGAGAACCCATATTGGCTGCGTAGGGATTGGCGACCGTCTCAAGGAATGTGGCGCCGCTTGCTGCGACGAACAAGGCGACCAGGAACAAGGCGTAGTTGCGCGTGTCTGCCGCCGGCAAAAACAGCAAGGCGCCCAGTGCAAAAAGAAATAACCCGCAAAGAATTCCCTTTTTGTACCCAAACCGGTGCGAGACCAGGCCCGCCGGGATTGCAAATACGAAATAGCCCACGTACACCGCAACGTCTATGAACGACGACTGCGTGTCGCTCAGATCGCATACCTTTTTAAGTTTCGGGATAAGTATGCCGTTGATATTGTGGAGAAAGGCCCACAAAAAGAACAACGTGCAGACCAGCATAAAAGGAAATAAAACATTTTTCTTTGGCATGGCGGGCGATTCGTATGGTTAAGCAATTTCATCAAAGAACGGACTTTTCCAGGGCCTGGAAACACCAAAATTTATCTGAGTAGTAAACTATTTTAACATACAACAGGCCAATTTAGCCCAAACTGAGGAATATTCAACGCCCCTTCAGGCGCCAGTCCGCAAAATCCATGTATCGCTCCCAGTCATACAAGGTCAGGTCGTGTTTGCCCGTGCGGATATGATACCGCACAAAGTCGCCCACGGGCCGCTCCGTCGCCGGCATCGACTCCACCCCGACGCCGGTTTCATGATATAGTCGATACACGCTTCCCGCCAGTCTCGCGCTCAGGAACTCACCCCTGGGGTCGGACCATTGGTCGCCTTTCGCACTTGCTACATACAGCGGTCGTGGTGCGATCAGCGCAAGCAATTCATATTGGTCCACCGGCATCGCTGCAGGATCGCTGCCAAAGGATTTGTAAGCTCTGCCAAACCACCAGGGGAACCGGTCATTGATCATTTCAATCGTCTCCCCGTAATCGCGTCGCGCCATCGCCGCGCCGCCTTCTCCCGACTCGTTGCTGATCACCATCGCAAACCGTTCCGGATCACTCGCCCCTGCCCAGATTGCAGCCTTGCCAAGCCGGCTGTGACCGATCACGATGAGCTTTTTGTGATCTATGCCGGCTTCCTGCTGCAGATAATCGGCAATTCGCTCCAGCCCCCATGCCCATGCGCCCATTGCGCTCCATTCATAGGGTTCGATCCGGAGTGCCGAGGCAAGCCTCGTCCGGATACCTGTCTGCCAGCCATCCGGCCTGTCTGGCTCGATATCCCAGTACCAGGCGACCGCCACACCATATCCGCGCGCCAGGATCTCCTTCAACGGCCATTGAGAGGCATGCTCCGTTATGTCGTTGGCTGTGAAACTATACCCCATGAACACCGGCACCCGCCCGAAACCCTTCGGCAAGAACAACATCAGGTGCAACCTGGCCGCCGTATCACCTGGCAAGAATTGAAGCGTAACATCCTTCCTGATCGACAGTCCACCGAGCGCCTGTGAATCCGTTCGCGTTACCCATGCGCTGACGGGCGCAATAACCCGCGGCATTCGCCCATACACATCCTTCTCGAATAACCGGTAAATCTCCTGCCGTTCGTGCCGCTCCCAGGCCTGAGCCGTTGTCAACCGCAGCACCGGCTCTTCATATGGGGGCACCTTCGATTCGACTTCATTGGCTGCCGGCGGTTCGGCGATCTGGTATACCTCCGTGCCCGCCAAAAGAAAGCAGCCAAGGCCAAAATCCTCCACATTCGGCCGCTTGTCATAGCCCAGCGGCTGTCCGTCATCGGGCTTTTCCGCCGTCCCCTGCACAAATCCCAGCATGCCATCCGGATGCAAGGACTCGCGAACTATCCCCGCCCAGGCCCGGGCGACAACGGGCCAATAGTCTTTCCGGTCCAGCCATCCTTCGCGGATGCCCCATGCGATTCCATAGGTGAACAGAGCGGTCCCCGTGAGCTCCTTCCCGCCGAAATGCGTCGGATCCTCCAGACTTACATTCCAAAATCCATCGGTCCGCTGCAAAGGTACCAACGCCCGGACCATATCCTTGTAGTCCTGCAGGTATTCGCCGCGATGCGGATCGCCTACCGGCAACAGGGACAGCACCCTGACCAGTGCCGCCAACACCCATCCATTTCCCCGGCTCCAGAAACAGTCCTTGCCGTTGGGCTCCCGGTATGGCGGTACAAAATTCTTATCCCGCCACCACAAATGTTCGCCGGCATGATACAAGCCGTGACCTCCCTGCGCCGTCTTCGTATAGTGATAAAGGTCATACATCTTCCGGAAGTAGCTCGTATCCTTTTCCAGCACGCCAAGCCGGACAAAGACCGGCATGGACATTTGCAGGGCGTCGATCCAGGTCCAGTCGTCGCATTTGGCGCTGTGCACCATGTTGTCGATATCCGTCTTGACGGGGGCGATCCGTTCCGGCCGCGGATCGATATTAAAAAGATCGATCCAGGTTTGTCCCGCGCACTGGTCATCGGCCATGCGGCCGGCCACGCCATTGACAGGCGTCCAGCCATGCGCAGCCCCCCAATCCACCATATAGTCGTAGTATTTTTTATCCGGATCGATGGAATACAGGCCCATGAGGCCTTCATAATACACCGCCCTGTTCCATACGTCGCTGGGCTGCAGGTTCGCCCTTGCCCCGCGGGTAACTCCGGTCCCTTCGGGAATACCCGCGCCGGGATCGGGCCACTTCGCCATAAAATACCGGTTGGCGAGCCGCATCGCCCGCAATACATCCTGCTGTTGCGGCTGACCCGGCGGCGGCTGTGTCATCGCACTCCCCATGACCGGGAGCAGCAATAACGACCAAACTATTTTCATGCAGGAAAATTACAAAAAACCCAGCTCCAATTTCGCTTCTTCCGTCATCATTTCCCTTGTCCACGGCGGGTCGAAAGTAAGCTGTACATGGCAGTCCATGATACCCGGGATTTCCTCCACCTTCATTTGCACGTCGCGCACGATGTCCCCCGCAACCGGGCAGGCGGGCGCGGTCAGGGTCATCCTGATCTTCACGTTCCCGTTGCCTTCGAGCCGGATCTCGTACACGAGTCCCAGGTCGAAGATATTGACCGGGATCTCCGGATCATACACGGTTTTCAACACTGCCTCGATCCGGTCGCGCATATCTTCGGCCCCGCCGTTTGCTGATCGAGTCGCACCCTGCTCGGCCTGGCCCTCCGTTGGTTGATCCCCTTCAGGTCCCGCCCCGCCGTCCGCCGGTTGAGTCCCGTCAGGTCGCGCCGCGTTGCCGCTATTTGCCGTATCCTGGTTCATGGTTGAAGCGATTTTGCCTGGTATGCAAACGCATACAGCTTTATTTGCTTTAGCATGGCAACGATCCCATTGGATCTGTTCGATGTGAGGAAGTTCTGAAGCCCTACCTTTTCCACAAAATACATCTCGCTGTTAAGGATGTCCCCGGGAGTATGCCCGCTATAAATGTTGACGAACATCGCAACGACACCTTTTACAATTTGCGTATTACTATCCGCGAAAAAATAGATGAGCCCGTTGACATATTCCGCATGAAGCCACACTGTCGACTGGCAGCCCTTGATAACATTCCCGGGCGTTTTAAACTTCTCGTCCATGGGAGGAAGCTTTTTGCCGATATCGATAATGTATTCATAGCGCTCGAATCTATCTTCGATAAACTCGAAACTGGCTATATATTCATCTTGTTGCTCGTTGATGGTCATCCGAGTATCGTGATTGCCTTTTCAATTCCGGCGGCCAGCCTGTCCATTTCCGCCGTCGTGTTGTACACGGCCAGCGACGCCCGCACCGTTCCCGGAATACAATACCGGTCCATGATAGGTTGGGCGCAATGATGGCCCGTACGGACCGCGATCCCCTGCTGGTCCAGGATCTCTCCGAGGTCGAAAGGATGGATGTCCCCCACCAGGAACGAGATGACACCAGCCCGGTGCCGCGCGTCAGTTGGGCCAACCACCCTGAAGCCTTCGATTTCGCGAAGCCGGTCCAGCGCATAGCTCATCACCCCGAATTCCGTATCGTGGATATTTTGCAGTCCCAGATCCTGCACCCAACGGATCGCCGCGCCAAGACCGATCATTCCCGCCATATCCGGGGTACCCGCCTCGAATTTGAACGGGAGGTCGTTATACGTCGTCTTTTCAAAGGTCACCGTCTTGATCATCTCACCGCCTCCCTGGTAAGGAGGCAGTTGGTTAAGCCATTCCTCTTTACCGTATAATACCCCGATCCCCGTAGGGCCGTAGATCTTGTGGCTCGAGAAGGCCAGGAAGTCGGCATCCAGGTCTTGCACGTCGACGTCAAGGTGTTGCACGGCCTGAGCCGCATCCAGCAGGACCGGTATCCCCCGCCGGTGCGCGGCGGCTACGATTGCTTTCACGGGGTTGATGCTGCCCAGTGCATTCGAAACGTAATTGAACGCGACAAGCCTGACCCCGCTGTCCAGCATTTTCTCCAGGTCGTCCAGCACGAGTTCCCCTGATTCGTTGATGGGGATCACCTTTACCCGCGCATGCTTGTCCTCCGCGATCATCTGCCAGGGCACGATATTCGAGTGATGTTCCATTCCCGAGAGCAGGATACTGTCGCCAGGCTGCAGGAAGCGCTTGCCAAAACAAGCGGCAACAAGGTTGATGCTTTCGGTAGTGCCACGCGTAAAAATGATTTCGTGTGAGTGGCGCGCATGGAGAAAGGACGCGACCTGTTCCCGCACCGCTTCGCAGGCGTCCGTGGCCTGCTGGCTGAGATAATGTACGCCTCTGTGGACGTTGCTGTTGATGTGGCGGTAATAGTCGTCCATGGCATTCAGCACCGCCACCGGCTTTTGCGTCGTGGCCGCATTGTCGAGATATACGAGCGGGTAGCCATGCACTTTTCGGTCCAGGATCGGGAATTCCCTTCTGATCTTACCGACATCAAGGCCGCTGCCCCGCATAGTCATTGCCTCCTTATCCATGATTCACCGGAATATGATGGTCGATCAATTGGTTGATGAATTCTTCGACGGCGCCTACCTTGACCTGTTGCGTGACGTCGAAGGCGAATGCAGCGATCAGCAGCGCCTTTGCCGCCTCTTCGCCAATCCCCCTCGCCCGGAGGTAGAAGAGTGCGTCCTCGCTGAATTGTCCGACCGTGGATCCGTGGCTGCATTTTACGTCGTCGGCAAATATCTCCAGCTCGGGTTTGGAATCGATAGTCGCGTGTTTACTGATGACCAGGTTGTTATTTTGCTGAAAGGCATTGGTCTTCTGGGCATCCTGGTGTACATAGACCTTCCCGTTGAAAACCCCCGTGCTGCGTTCCATCAGCACTCCTTTGTACAATTCGTTGCTGAAACAGGCCGGCTGCTGATGGTCCACCAGGGTGTGGTTGTCCACTACCTGCTGCCCCGCCGTGAGGTAGAGCCCGTATAGATGAGTTTCCGTATGGTCTTCTTCCAGCCTTGCCTGTAAGTCGTTCCGGACGAGATCGGAGCCCGGAAACGTAAACGTATAGTTGTTGTACAAACTTTGTTTCTTTTGCCGGACAGTCGTGTGATTGATCAGGCGCATTCCCTCCCCAGCGGTTTGGACGACCAGGTGATTCACCCGCGCGTCCCTGTCCACGATGACCTCCGTCAGGCCGTTCACCCAAATCTTCACATCGTGCGTCGCCGACACGACGGACTCGATCACGGTGACCCCGGCGTTCTGCCCAACCACCCATAGATGCCTGGGCTGGATCAGCGAGTTCCGGTCCGCGGAATAGTGATGTACGATTTGCACCGGCTTCCCGATATCGGCGGTCACCCGGAGCAACAATCCGTCTTTGAAAAAGGCGGTATTCAGGTTCGGGAAAGCATGGTTTCCCCATTTTCCGGACTCGAAATATCCCACCATTTCGGGGTCGAGAAGGGCTTCGGCAACCCGCCTGACCTCGAGCCCGCGGGGCAGCGGACCGCCGCCAACCTTTCCGTCCCAAACGCCGTTGACCAGCATTACCCGGTATGCATCGAGGCCAGGGATCGTAGCTTCGGCGGGAAGCGCGACCGCCCGTGCGGACGAATCCCCTTCAACCGAATATTCGTCTTTCAGGAAGCGGTTGAGGTTGGTGTATTTCCAGTCTTCGTGCCGGATGGTCGGAAATCCCAGCAGACGGAATTTCTCAAAGGCAGCTTGCCTGGTCCGCCGGAGGTCGCCGCTCCCGGTTTCATCCGCGCCGGATGCCGTGCGTTGATTGTATCCATTGACGAGCTCCTCATATAAGGGAATCGCCTGTTCTTGAATCGTGCTCATGATGTTAGTGTCGATGTTGTCGCCAGACCCTCCCCGGCGGCTCAGATTGTCGATGCTTCCTTTTCCCGCGATCCTTCCTTCAGCCAGTCATATCCTTTCTCCTCCAGTTCAAGCGCCAGTTCCTTTGTTCCCGATTTTACGATGCGGCCGTTATACAGGACGTGCACAAAATCCGGGATGATATATTCCAGCAAACGCTGATAGTGGGTAATGATAATAAAGGCGTTCTTGTCGGAGCGCAGCTTGTTGACCCCCTTCGACACGATCCGAAGGGCATCGATATCCAGACCCGAATCGGTTTCATCGAGGATCGCGAGCGAAGGTTCCAGCATCGCCAGTTGAAAAATCTCGTTCCGCTTCTTCTCGCCGCCCGAGAACCCCTCGTTCAATGAGCGGTTAACCAGTTTGGCATCGAATTCCACCAGCTTCTGTTTTTCCCGCGACAATTGCAGGAATTCCTTCGCGTCCAGGGGCGGCAGGTTCTTATGCGCCCTGATCTCCGCGAGCGCCGTCTTTAAAAAATTGATATTGGATACGCCCGGGATCTCGATTGGATATTGAAAGGCGAGGAACAGTCCTTCCCGTGCACGCTCTTCCGGCGCCATTTCCAGCAAATTTTCACCTTCAAATGTCACTTCGCCCTCCGTAACTTCATAATCCTCTCGCCCCGCCAGCACTCCGGCCAGCGAACTTTTGCCCGAGCCATTGGGTCCCATGATCGCATGAACCTCTCCGGCGTTTACCCTCAGGTCGATTCCTTTCAGGATCTGCTTGCCCTCGATTCCCGCGTGTAAATTTTTAATGATCAGCATCTCTGTTGTTATCTTGTATTTAATTATCCAAAAAAGCCTTCCGTTTTATCCTCCCTCTTTCCCGTGACGGGTTACGTCCCTATCCGACGCTTCCTTCCAGGGTGATCGACAATAGTTTCTGCGCCTCGACGGCGAATTCCATAGGGAGCTGGTTCAGCACTTCCCGGGCATACCCGTTGATGATCAGCGCCACCGCCTTCTCCGAATCGATACCTCGCTGGTTGAGATAGAAGATCTGGTCCTCCCCGATCTTCGAGGTCGTTGCCTCATGCTCCACCGTGGCGCTGTTATTTTTCGATTCGATATAGGGAAACGTATGGGCGCCGCAACGATCCCCGATCAGCAGCGAGTCACACTGGGTGAAATTCCGCGCTGCGTCCGCCTTCGGACCGATCTGAACCAACCCTCGATAGCTGTTCTGCCCCTGTCCCGCCGAGATGCCTTTCGAAATGATCCGGCTCCGGGTATTACGACCGATATGATGCATTTTGGTGCCCGTATCGGCAATTTGCTTGTTCCGGGTGACGGCGACCGAATAGAACTCGCCTGTTGAATTGTCGCCCTGGAGGATCACGCTGGGATACTTCCAGGTGATCGCCGAACCGGTCTCCACCTGGGTCCAGGAGATCTTGGCGTTGGTGCCCTTGCAGATCCCCCGTTTCGTAACAAAATTGTATATCCCTCCATTGCCGTCCTTGTCCCCTGGATACCAATTCTGGACCGTGGAATACTTGATCTCGGCGTTTTTCAGCGCGATCAGCTCGACCACCGCGGCATGCAACTGGTTCTCGTCCCGCATCGGCGCCGTACAACCTTCCAGGTAGCTGACATAACTGCCTTCATCGGCAATGATAAGCGTCCGTTCGAACTGACCGGTATTCTCCGTGTTGATCCGGAAATACGTCGACAACTCCATCGGACACCGGACGCCCTTCGGGATGTACACGAAGGAGCCATCCGAAAAAGCGGCCGCGTTCAGCGCCGCGAAAATATTGTCCGAATAAGGCACGACAGAGCCCACATATTTCCTTACCAGTTCGGGATGCTCCTGCACGGCCTCGCCGAAAGAGCAGAAAATGATCCCCAGCTCCTTCAACTTTTCCTTATAGGTCGTCTTGACAGAAACACTGTCAAAGACGACGTCGACGGCAACTCCCGCGAGCGCCTTCTGCTCAGAAAGGGGAATCCCCAGCTTCTCGAACGTTGCGAGCAGCTCCGGGTCTACCTGGTCGAGACTGTCATACTTCTTCTTGCTCTTGGGCGCGGCATAGTACGAAATCTTTTGAAAATCTATCGCGGGCAACTCAAAATTCTGCCAGTCCGGCAGTTTCAGCCGGCCAAAGGCCTGGAGCCCCTTAAGCCGCCAGTCCAGCAGCCATTCGGGCTCCTTCTTTTTCTCCGAAATATAGCGGATGGTGTTTTCATTGAGACCGGCCGGTGCGACATCCATTTCGATATCGGTCACGAACCCGAACTCATATTCCTTATTGGCTATATTATCAATTATTTCGTTGTCGTTGGCCATATTGCGCGAAGATAACTCAGTTTAAGAAAATCGGACCCCCGCTAAACGGAAAAGCTTTCCCCGCAACTACAGGTCCTTGCAGCATTGGGATTATTGAATGTCAAACCTTTACCATTCAGTCCCCCGGAATAGTCGAGCTCGGTACCGTAGAGATACAACAGGCTCTTCATGTCCACCACCACCTTAATGCCTTTATCCTCAAAGACCTGGTCTCCCTCCTTTTCCACATTATCGAAGTCTAGCTTGTATTCCAGGCCCGAGCACCCGCCGCTCTTTACGCCAACCCGCACAAAAGTGGCCGGGCCGGCCTTTTGCTCGCTCATGAGCTGACTGATATACTCTTTTGCCCTGGACGAAACGGTGATCATCGGTTTATTTTTATATGTCTTGAACAAACTATAAAACGGAACGGTTGCCGTTCCGGTTTTCGAGATTGGAAATTCCTTTGTCGCGTAAAACGCCAAAACCGCCCCAATAAGGCCGCCGCCTCGATTTCCAACTGCAAATTTCCGCAAAATCGGCCGTAATTCCAATTCCGGAGGCTATCCGATGACCGGCCCTACCCCCAAAATTCCTATTTTGGCCGATCGCCCCTTCCGCCGCATCCCCAAATGCTTTAAATTTGCGGGCAGCGTAAACATAATAATATCATAACAATGGCAGATATCTTTGAAAAATTAGTAAAGCACAACGGCCCGATCGGCCAGCACCGGGAGCGGGCGCACGGTTATTTCGCCTTCCCGAAACTAGAGGGGGAGATCAGCAGTAGAATGATTTTTCGCGGAAAAGAGAAGATCGTTTGGAGCCTTAACAATTATCTTGGGCTCGCCAACCATCCCGAGATCCGCAAGGTAGACGCAGACGCGGCCGCCCGGTACGGAATGGCTGCGCCGATGGGCGCCCGGATGATGAGCGGGAACACCAGTTTTCACGAGCAACTGGAAAAGGAGTTGGCCGAATTCGAGCACAAGGAGGACGCAACGCTTTTTAACTATGGTTATCAGGGAATTATGAGCGCAATAGACGCCGTTTGCGGAAGGCATGACGTCATCGTTTACGACGCCGAGAGCCACGCCTGCATCATCGACGGCTTGCGGCTTCATCAAGGCCACCGTTATGTATTCAAACACAACGATATAGAGGATTGCGAAAAGCAGCTCCAGCGTGCCACGGCGCTGATCGAGAAACAGAACGCCGGGGGTATCCTCGTCATCAGTGAAGGGGTTTTCGGCATGGCGGGCGACCAGGGCAGGCTGAAGGAGATCGTCGCGCTAAAAAAGAATTACCAGTTCCGGCTTCTGGTCGACGACGCCCACGGCTTTGGCACCTTGGGAAAGACCGGCGCCGGCGCGGGCGAGGAGCAAGGCG
>Ga0134125_10001030_pt1 | contig 35523 bp, 28 predicted proteins | sample KB31751_FD_96464 | JGI IMG/M metagenome (GOLD analysis project Ga0134125, IMG submission 96464) | Terrestrial soil microbial communities with excess Nitrogen fertilizer from Kellogg Biological Station, Michigan, USA - KB3-175-1 | ecosystem: Environmental > Terrestrial > Soil > Unclassified ...
ACCAGGCTGGCCTCGTAGACTCCTGCCCCGACCGGACAGAGCCGGGTGCGCCGGATGGTGGTGTTGCGGTGCAGCCGGGCCCCCTCATCGGGTTGGGTTGCCGCGACCAGGGCCACCCGGCAGCGCAGCTTCTCGTATTGGCCGGCTTCGAGCCACCGGGCCAGCTGGTGCACCGGACGAACGCCAGCCATTGATTCGAAGGCGGCGAGGCCGACCATGCGGACGATGGTGTGGACGTGCGCGTGTTCCTCGCGGCGCTTTGCCTGCTCCGACCGGTGAGCCGGCCCGGGTGGTTCAGCCCCCGGGCTCGGACGGGCGTCCGGTCTGGCGGCGGGGGGAAGCAGGTCCGCGAATTTGCGGACGGGAAGGGGCCGGACCATCGGCGCGGTTCCATTGCCGGCGCGTGGCAGGCCCGGTCCGGGCACGATGTTGGGAAGCGGTCCTTCGGGACATGCTGGCTCGCTCATGACTCCTACTTTCTGTTCTGTTCCTGCTCGCCCCGCGGCGGTGTGAGGACGGTTCCGATGTGCAGCAAGTCGGGATCAGCGCCTATGACGGACCGGTTGGTGCGATACCAGCGGGGCCATTCCCTGGCCACTTCGGCGTCGCTGACATCAGGTCCCGCGAAGCGGGCCGCGATGGACCACAGCGAATCGCCTGGACGGACCACCACGCCCCTGTCATCGGCAACGGCCCGGTTCTGCTGTCCCATGAGCCGGTGCATGGGCGGTGCCGGTCGCTCGGGCCTCCACGCCGGGGAGGGCAGGTCACGACTCGTCCACGAGGCGGTGGGCAGGACCACGCCATTCATGGGCGCGGCACCCAACGTGACCGCCGGGCCGCCGACGGCGGACCCGGTCGGGGCATCGGGACCGGTGGCCTGCGCCGCCGGGACGACCAGCAGGTGGGCGCCGAGCAGTGCAGCTGCCAGGCGCCGCATGAAGGCGGGCGACCAGTGGGCTACCCGGGCGGCAGCACGGCGATGGCCGCGCCGCGACAACTGGATCGCGAGCACCCCGGCGGCCAAGCTGAACATCCACCAGGCGAGCACCACGAGTCCGAGGATCACGAACAGCAAGGCGCCCACACGGACCATGCCTGCCGGGGAGCCCGCCACCACGGGAAGGACCGCGTCCCTCGACGAGACGAGGGTCGCTCCGCAGCCCATCAGCAGGATCGCGCAAACCCCCACCAGAGCGCCCGGAAGCGCGGCGAACCTGCGGCTGCGTCCCCACGTCTCGGACATTGTCATCACTCCAACATGTTTGATGCCATTTGATGCAATTTATTGTTTCTTGATTGTGATCATGGCACTGTCCGAGCGTGCTGTCCAGAGCCGCGCAGCATGTCGTCGAATTGAAGCGCATAGGGTGATCACATGCGCTGGGAATCGTTGTTTGCCGATCTGGAGTCCCAACTCAACGCGGCCCGAGCCCGGGAGCGCACTGTGGAGATCCAGGAGATGGTTCGGATCGAGCGCTCCCAGCTGCGCTTGTGGGACCATCTGGCTGGTCAGGTCGGTGCCGATATCACGGCCGACCTGCTCGGTGGCCAACGGCTGCGGGGTGTCCTGCAGCATGTCGGCGTGAACTGGTTGTCCCTTCGCGAGGGGCCAGCCGAGTACCTGGTCGTCGATGCGGGCATCCGGTCCCTCCAAGTGGACGGCCACCGGGCCGCCGTCGCCGAGGAGGCGGCCGTTCGCCGCCGGGTCAGCCAGGGCGCCGCGCTGCGCTCTCTGGTGCGGGACCGCGCCCGGGTGACGGCCTGGGCTGTGGACGGGGCCTTGCTGGGGGCCGGCACCCTGGACCACGCGGGTGCCGACCACCTCAGGTTGGCCCTGCACCCCTCCGACGGATACCGCCGCGAGGCCGACGTGCAATCCGTGGTCCTGCTGCCCCTGCGGTCCATCGGCGCGCTGCGGCACGAACTCTGAGGCGGCACTTCTTGTCCACAAATGGCGGGGTGGGTCTTGGATGGACGCCTATTCGTCACTAGGGTGGACGACCAAGGGAACCAGCATCCGACGCTTCCTTCACTCGGCGGACGGAGTTGCGGGCTCCAGGGGAAGCGGAGGCAACGTGGGAACAGAGGCCGTACCATCAGGTTCCGCGAGACGACTGCGCCAGCCTGGATGGAAGGACCCGCGATTGCTGGTGGGCATCCTACTCGTCGTCGCCTCGGTCGCCGGGGTCCTGACACTGGTCTCGCTGCAGGACAAGACCGTGCCCATGTACGTCGCCCGCCAGGACATCTCCCTGGGGCAGAAGATCGACGTGTCGGCCTTGCGCACCATCGATGTGCGCTTGGACTCGGTCCAGCAGCACTACCTGAGCGCAGCTCAGGAACCAGCGGCCGACCTGCACGCCAATTCGCTGATCCGTGAGGGCGAACTGCTTCCGCTGTCGGCCATCGGCGGCCGTGACCCGAAGGGGCGCAAGCCGTTGCCGGTGGAACTGAGTGGAGAACTGCCCGTGGGCGTCGCCGTGGGAACCCGCATCGACCTCTGGGCGGCCGAACGGGCCGACAACTCCACCACTTATAGCGAGCCCAGGCGCCTGCTGCAATCCGTCGAGGTCAGCTCCCTGCGCGAACTGGACTCGGGCTTCGGCGGGTCGGCCGGGCAGGTCGTCGAGTTGCTCGTGACCGACGAGGACCTGCCCGGGCTCCTGTCGGCGATCGCCAATGAAGCGCGTTTGACGTTGGTCCAGAATCCGGGAGGGGCCGCAGGATGAGCATCGCCGTCGTCGTCTATGGGCGGGCCGGGGACCTGGCCGACCGCCTGGAACGGCTACGCGGGCCGGTGACGATCGTGCGGCACTGCGACGAACTCACCGAGGTCATTGCACTTGCCGAATCCGGCTTGGCGGATGCCGCCCTGCTGTTGGGTCCCGCCATCGATCTCGATGCCGCCTTTGCCGACGAGTTGGCCTTCCACGGTGTCCCCGCGGTGGCGATCACCGACGATCACGACGACGCGGAGCGGCTGGCCGGCCTGGGACTAGGGGTCGAACCGACCACTGCGAGCGAACAATCCATTTCCGACCTGCTTGAATTGCTTGCCACCGGGACGCCGCGACCGGCCCGCGGCGCGCGGCATGCTTCGTCGTCCAAGCCTGTCCCTGCGGAGCATCCGCTGCTCGACCCCGGCCGGATCCTGGCGGTGTGGGGCCCGACCGGGTCGACGGGCAAGACCATCGTTGCCGTCAACCTTGCCGCCGAAGCCGCCATAGTGGGCCAACGCGTGCTGCTCGTGGATGCCGATACATATGGCTCCAGTGTGGCCGTACACCTGGGGCTGCTCGACGAGTCCGCCGGAATCGCGCAGCTGTGTCGCCTGTCCGACCAGGGGATGCTGGACGATGCCGGCTTCGAGCGCTCCTGTGCCGTGGTCGCCGTGGGCGGTGCCACCCTCCGGGTGGCCACCGGTCTGCCGCGCCCGCACCGCTGGCCGGAACTCCGCTCCGGTGCCCTGACCAGGGTGCTGGACTTCGTACGGCGTCGCGTCGACCTCGTGGTCGTTGACGTGGCCTCCGTGCTCGAACGCGACGAGGACCTGACCTACGACACCTCGGCTCCCCAACGCAACGGCGCTGGCCTCGCGGTCCTGGAGTCGGCGTCGGAGATCATCGCAGTTGGTTCCGCGGACAGCGTCGGAGTGCCACGGCTGGTGAAGGGGCTGGAGGAACTGCGGGAAATCCTGCCGGAGGCCGACCCGAGGGTGGTCCTGAACCGCGTGCGCAGGTCCTCGGTGGGCCCGTCGCCAGAACGTGCCCTGCGGGAGACCTGGGAGCGGTTCGGTCCGGACGGCGCAATTGCCGGGATGTTGCCCGCAGACCCGGAGGCCGCCGACCGGGCCCTGCTGCAGGGAAGCGTGCTGGCGGAGGTCGCGCCGGACAGCGAATTTCGCGCCCGCATCGCGGGGCTTATTTCAGTGCCGATCCGCCGTAGAACCGGGCTGTTCAGCCGGTGATGGCCTCCATTGGGAGCTAGCAGTTTGGCGGGTTAGTCTTGAGGGGTTCGGGGCTGCAATGGCGCGGCCCACACCGCTACACGGAGGCGTTAATTGATGTCGTCGGGGTCGGGCATGCCCACTGGGTTCATTGCCGAGACAAACACTCCCAAGTTCACCAAGGCCTATTATGGGCACCTTCCCCCGGAGGATGCCCAAGCATACCCTCCCGAGGTGCTGGAGCAGCGGGTCGCCGTCCACCTCGGGGTCGGCCACGAACGGCAGCCCGGACAGGCCAAGGTCGCCGTCGACATCGCCGACGGTACGGCCGTGGTCTACGTGGTCACCGACGACATGCCCTTCCTGGTCGATTCCGTCACCGCGGAGATCGTGCGGCAGGAACAAGCCATCACGCTGGTTGTCCACCCGACATTCGTGGTGCACCGGGACGAAAACGGCGCCGCCACGGCCGTCGAGCCCGTGACAACGCATGCAGCCACTGCATCCGGTGACACTGCGGCCCTGCCCAATCTGGCAAGCTTCATGGCACGCGACGGAGGCAAGTCCACGATCGAGTCGTGGATCGCCATCGAGATCGGCGGCACGCCCGACGACGAACGGGTTGCCGCGTTGGTGGAGGCGCTGGAACGCGTCCTGTCCGACGTGCGCGATGCCGTCGAGGACTGGCGCCCGATGCGCACCAAAGCCCACGAGATCGCCGACTCGCTGTCCGATGTCGTCGGGGGGGAGGACATCCCCGACCTGGACAGCGCGGCCGAACTGCTGCGCTGGCTCGACGACGGCAACTTCACATTCCTCGGCTACCGGGAATACGATCTGGCCACCGAAAACGGCAAGGACGTCCTGCACGTCCGCCCCAACAGCGGCCTGGGGCTGATGCGCCGGTCGGGGACGACCATGCTCCGCCAGGAACTGACCGATTCGGGCCGGGAAAAGGCCCGGGAAAAGCGCGCCCTGGTCATCACCAAGGCCAACTCGAGGTCCACGGTGCACCGTGCCGTCTATCTGGACTACATCGGGGTCAAGAGCTTCGACGCCCAGGGCAATGTCAATGGCGAACGCCGTTTCATCGGTCTGTTCGCCTCCAGCGCGTACATCCGTCCGGTGCGCACAGTTCCCGTGGCCCGCGAGAACGTCGAACGGGTCCTGGAGGCTTCCGGTTTTGCCCCCGATTCGCACTCCGGCAAGGACCTGCTCACCATTCTGGAGTCCTACCCCCGCGACGAGCTGTTCCAGATCGAGACCGGGGACCTGCTGCGCATCGTCACCGGGATCCTCGGGCTGCAGGAACGCCGCCGCACCAGCCTCTTCCTGCGTCCGGACATCTACGGACGGTTCATGTCGGCGCTCGTCTTCCTGCCCCGCGACCGCTACACCACAGCGGTCCGGCTGCGGATCGAGGCGGAACTGAAGAAGGCCTACGCTGCCGAATCCACCGAGTATGAGGTGCGGATGAGCGATTCCGCGCTGGTCCGCTTGTTCTACCGCATCCGACTGCCACGCGGCGAGCAGGTCGTGCAGCTGGACCATGCCGAGCTCGAACAGCGCCTGGTCCGGGCCGTCCGCTCCTGGTCTGAGGGTGTGGACGAGGCCGTGCGCAGCCGCTTCTCGGGCGAGGAGGCGACCGAACTGTCACGGCAGTGGGCCGAAGCCTTCCCGCAGGCCTACCGCGTCGACTTCGAGGTCGAGGACGCCCTGGAGGACATCGAACGGTTCTCGGCCTACGACGATCCCCAGCACGAGGGTCCCGTGGTCAATGTCTACGTGCCCTCGGACATGCAGCACCAGCATGGCATCGATGCCCGGCTGAACCTGTACCTGACCGAACCGATGTCCCTGAGCCGCATCCTGCCGGTGCTCTCCAACCAGGGGCTGGAGGTCGTGGACGAGAAGCCGTTCGCCATCCAGCGCGGCGATGGCAAGGAGTTCTTCCTCTACGACCTGGGGTTGAAGTACCCGGCCGGTGTGGACCCGCTGCGGACCCAGGAGCTGCTGACCGAGGCCTACAGTGCGGTCTTCACCGGCCACGCCGAATCCGATGCCTTCGACCGGTTGATCCTGGCCCAGGGGCTGACCTGGCGTGAGGTGACGATCCTGCGCGCCTATGCCAAGTACCTCCGCCAGCTCGGTGCGGCGAACTCCTATGGGTTCATCGCCGATACCATGCTCGCCAATCCCGACGTCACCCGGTCGCTGGTCGACCTCTTCAAGGGGACCTTCGACCCGGACCTGGACGAGTCGACCCGCGGCAACAAGGTCGACGCCGCCCGGGCCGCGCTGGAGACCGGGTTGGAAGGCGTCGCGACGCTCGACGCCGATCGGCTCCTGCGGCGGTTCGTCAATGTCATCGACGCGACCACGCGCACGAACTACTTCCGGGACACGGTCCACCTGTCGTTCAAGCTGGAGCCGGAACGCATCGAGGGCGCACCGTTCCCCCGGCCGCGGTACGAGATCTGGGTCTATTCACCGCGGGTCGAAGGCGTGCACCTGCGCTTCGGCAAGGTCGCCCGCGGCGGCCTGCGCTGGTCCGACCGCCGCGAGGATTTCCGGACAGAGGTCCTGGGTCTGGTCAAGGCCCAGATGGTCAAGAACGCCGTCATCGTCCCCACCGGTGCCAAGGGCGGCTTCTTCGCCAAGAACCTGCCGGATCCTGCGGTGGACCGGAACGCGTGGATGGAGGAAGGGAAATCCGCGTACCGCATCTTCATTTCGGCACTGCTGGATCTGACAGACAACCTCGTCCAGACCGGACATGGCCAGGAGACGGTGGCCCCCGAACGCGTGGTGCGCTTGGACGACGACGATTCCTACCTGGTGGTGGCTGCCGACAAGGGCACGGCAAGCTTCTCCGATACTGCCAACGAGATCTCATTGGCCCGTGGTTTCTGGCTCGGCGATGCCTTCGCCTCAGGCGGCTCGGTCGGCTACGACCACAAGGCCATGGGCATCACCGCCCGTGGGGCCTGGGAATCCGTCAAGCGCCACTTTGCCGAACTCAACATCGATACCCAGAGCCAGGAATTCACCGTGGCAGGTATCGGCGACATGAGCGGAGATGTCTTCGGCAACGGCCTCCTCCGTTCCCGCCATGTGAAACTGGTCGCAGCCTTCGACCACCGGCATATCTTCCTGGACCCGGCTCCGGACGCCGCGGCGTCGTTCGCCGAGCGCCAGCGCCTCTTCGACCTGCCCCGGTCAAGCTGGGGTGACTACGACACCTCGCTCATCAGCGAGGGCGGCGGGGTCTACCCCCGGCAGTCCAAGAAGATCCCGATATCCGCACAGGTGCGCGAGGTGCTGGGCCTGCCGGACGGAACCACGAGCATGTCACCACCCGAGCTCCTGCGTGCCGTCCTGACCGCGCCCGTGGACCTGCTCTACAACGGCGGCATCGGCACGTACGTCAAGGCGTCAACCGAGACGAACGCCGAGGTCGGGGACCGAGCGAACGATTCCATCCGGGTCAACGGGGGCGAGTTGCGGGCCCGGGTCGTCGGCGAGGGCGGAAACCTGGGAATGACCCAGCGGGGACGCATCGAAGCCGCCCTGAACGGCGTAATCCTCAACACGGATGCCATCGACAACTCCGCCGGAGTCGACTGCTCCGACCACGAGGTCAACATCAAGATCTTGGTGGACCGCATGGTCACGGCGGGCAAGCTGGCAGCCGACGAGCGGGCGGACTTCCTGCACTCCATGACCGACGAGGTCGCCCGGCTGGTCCTGCGCACGAACGTCGACCAGAATATCCTGCTGGTCAACGACAAACAGCACCTGGCCGAGTGGAGCCCCAGCTTCGAACGGCTCATGGACTGGCTTGAGGAACATGCGGGCCTGAACCGCGACATCGAATTCCTGCCGAGCACCGCGGAACTCGAGGAACGCATCACGGCCGGCAAGTCCCTGACTGCACCCGAGCTGTCCGTCCTGGTGGCGTACGCGAAGATCCAGCTGGCCGACGCCCTGTCGAGGACGGACCTCGCCGAGGACCCGTACTTCGACCGGACGCTGCGCGAGTACTTCCCGGTACAGCTCGCCGAGAAGTTCCCCGAGGACATCCTGGCCCACCCGCTGCGCAGGGAAATCGTCAGCACCGTGGTCGCCAACGACATCGTCAACATGGGCGGGATCACCTACGCGTTCCGTGTCATGGAGGAGACCAGCGCAACCGAATCGGCTGTGGCGCGGTCCTTCATCGCCCTGCGGGAGATCTACTCACTGGACGAGTTCGTCGATGCCGTCAAGGACCTGCCGGCCAGTATGCCCACCGAGCACTGGTGCCGCATCCAGCTGGACATGCGGCGGCTGCTGGACCGGGCGACCCGTTGGTTCATCACCCACGTCGGGCGCGGCACCAGCATCGAGGAGGACATCGATGCCTTCCGGCCGACGGTCACCGCGCTCCGGGCGGACCTCGGGGACTTGCTGCGCGGCGAAGACGCCGAACGTGTTGCCGCGTGGAAGGCGGACGGGCTGTCCTGGGGGCTTCCCGAGGAGTTGGCATCGCGTTGGGCCCAGCAGTTCGAGAGCTTCGCACTGCTGGATATCGCCCTGGCCGCCCGCGGGAAGGACCGGTCGGCCCAGGACGTTGCCGCGGTCTACTACGTGGTGTTCGAGCGCTTCGGCGTCGACGGCCTGCTGGAGAGGATCACGCGCCTGCCGCGGGGGGACCGGTGGGAGGCCCTGGCACGGGCGGCCCTGCGCGACGACCTGTACTCGACCGCGGTGGACATCACCGAGGACGCCTTGGAGGCGGCACCGAACGCCAAGGACCCCGTCGAATGCGTCGCAGAATGGGAACGGCAGAACGCCGGCAACCTCGAACGGGCCAAGAAGATGTTCGAAGAGGTCAACAAACTCGAACGCGACGACATGGCATCGCTGTCCGTTGCGCTGCGCCTGCTGCGCTCGATCGTACGGCGCTAGCCCTTGGCGACATTCACGGATCCCATCAGGGACCAGGCCGGTTTCCGGCCCGGCGACGAGGAATGGCTCCACCTGCTGGTGGGGGACTGGCAGATGGTCGCCGATCTCGCGTTCGCGGACCTGGTCCTCTGGCATCCGCTGGAGGAGGGGACGTACGTGGCCTTGGCCCACGTGCGCCCTTCCACCAGCCACACGGTGTTCCACAGCGATTTCGTGGGAGAACGGATCCGCAGGGACCTTCGACCACTGGTCGAGGAAACGTGGATCTCGGGGCAGATGCAACGAGCCGGCGAGGAACACTGGACGCAGGAATCGGCCATGCGCATCGAAGCGTTCCCGATGGTGCGCGATGGAAGGACGCTGGCGGTGGTCACCAGCCACCAGGACCTCTCCACGTCACGGGTGGCCTCGCGGCTTGAACAGACCTACAAGCAGTGCGCCACCGATCTGCTCCGCATGGGGACCCAGGGATTGTGGCCCGACTTCGCGACCCCGACGGGTTCCCGTCGGGGCGCACCCCGTGTCGGCGATGGCCTGATCCGCCTCGACGCCGAGGGGATCGTGCAGTATGCGAGCCCCAACGGGGTATCCGCCTACCGCAGGCTGGGGGGCGTTGACTCGCTGGAGGGGCGGTCATTGGCCGAGGTCACCACGGGCCTCCTCCGCGACCGCCGGCTCATCGACGAGTCTCTCGCCCTGGTTGTCACGGGCAAGATGCCCTGGCGCACGGAAGTCGAGTCACGCGGTGTCAGCCTCTCCCTGCGGGCGATTCCGCTGCGTGATGGAAAGACGCGCTACGGCGCACTGGTGTTGTGCCGTGACGTGACGGAACTCCGGCGCCGGGAGATGGAACTGGTCTCCAAGGACGCTACGATCCGGGAGATCCACCACCGGGTGAAGAACAACTTGCAGACGGTCGCCGCCTTGCTGCGCATGCAGTCGCGGCGCATGGTCAGCGAGGACGGGAAGCAGGGCTTGGAGCAGGCCATGCGGCGAGTGGCGACGATCGCCCTGGTCCACGAAACCCTGTCGCAGGGGCTGAGCCAGAATGTCGACTTTGACGAGTTGATCGACCGGCAGTTCAGGCTCGCCGCCGAGGTGGCGTCGCCCGGCCAAGTGGTGCGCACCGAGCGCTCGGGCTCATTCGGGGACATGCCCAGCGAGCTGGCAACCCCCCTGTCCCTGGTCATCAATGAACTGGTATCCAACGCCGTCGAGCACGGACTTGGGGAGCGCAATGGAACGGTCAGCCTCGATGCATCGCGCCTGCGCGGATCCGATGGGACCGAACGGCTGCGCGTAGTGGTCTCCGACGACGGGCGCGGCCTCGGCGGCGAACCGCGCCAGGACGGCCTCGGCCTGCAGATCGTCAAGACCTTGGTGACCAGCGAGCTGGCCGGGACCATTGAATGGGAGCCGCGCGAGCACGGCGGGACGAATGTCGTCTTGGACCTGCCGGTGCAGCGCTGACACCGGCCACCGCACCTGCTGGTAGCAAAAGGCGCCGGCCGGGCCCTCCTCGGAGGGCCCGGCCGGCGCCTTTTGCTACCGCAGGCGGCTAGCTGAACTTCTTCTGGTGTGCCAGCACGGACTTCACATACGACTTGGTGTCGTTGTACATTCCGTTGCGCTTTACCGAACCCTGCCCCTGGTAGTACGAGGCGATGCCGATCTCCACGCTGGTGCTCGTCCGCTGCAGGGCACGGATGATCGCCACGCCGGCGACGACGTTGTCATTCGGCTTCAGCAGATCCAGCTTGCGGCCGACCAGCTGGGACGCCCACTCGCCGGAGGAGGGGATGACCTGCATCGCCCCAATCGCATTGGCGGGGGAGACGGCAGCCATGTTGAAACCGGACTCCTGGTAGGCATGCGCCAAAGCCAGCGACGGGTCGACCCCCATCGAGCGGGCCGTGCTGACGATCAGGGACTTCATCTCGGCCCGCGAGGGTAGGTCGCGTGAAAGCAGGTCGTACTTGTTGTCGTTGGCGGACTTGACCGTTTCGGCCGGGTACTTGTAGTGCAGGAACGTATCCGAGACCAGTTGCTTGCGCGTGGAGGTCGACGAGACCGACGACCCGCCACTGATCTTGAGCTCCTGACCCGGATGGATCACCGAGGATTTGCCCAGGTGGTTGGCCGAGAGCAGTTCCGAGAGGCCCATCCCCGCTTCAGCGGCGATGCCGGACAGGGTGTCCCCGGACTTGACGGTATACGTCGACTTCTTCGCGGTGCTGGACGACGTGCCCCGTGCCGTGCCTTTGGTCGCCACCGACACCTTGGCATCCGCCGTGGACGACCCGGAGAGCCGGATCCTCTGACCGGGGTAGATCGTGGAGCTCGACTTCAGGCCGCTGGACTTCAGCAGCGCCGCGAGGGATACATGGTGTGCGTGGGCGATTCCCGACAAGGTGTCACCTGACTTCACCGTGTACGACGACGTCCTCGAAGAGCTGGAAACCTTCACCGGCTTGCTCGTGCTGGAAGCGACCTTGACCGGTGCTGCCGAGCCGCCCGCGAGCCGGATCCTCTGGCCGGGGTAGATCGTGGAGCTCGACTTCAGGCCGCTGGACTTCAGCAGCGCGGCGAGGGACACGTGGTGTGCGTGGGCGATCCCAGACAGGGTGTCACCGGACTTGATGGTGTATGTCCGGGCGCTGCTGGAGGACGTCGCCGCCGAGGTCGACTTCTTGGCCGGGCTCGCTGATCCGGTTACCCCGCCGCCGGGCAGGCGCAGCTTCTGCCCCGGGTAGATCAGGTCGCTGGCCTTGAGCTTGTTGGCCTTCAGCAACTGCCCCAGGGTCATGTGGTGTGCGTGGGCGATGCCCGAGAGCGTGTCGCCCGACTTGATCGTGTAGGTCTTGCCGCTGGAGGAGGCCTGGCGAGGCAAGGATTTCTTCGCGGCAGGTGCAGCGGAGGCCGACAACTTGATCTTCTGGCCGGGGAAGATCAGGTCGCCGGCCTTGAGGTGGTTGGCCTTGAGGATCGTGGACAGGGAAACGTCGTGGCGGTCGGCGATGCCGGACAGCGTGTCGCCGGACTTCACCGTCACGGTCCGCGTCGCAGTAGCGGCGACCGTCACCCGGGCTGGAACGTGCGAGGCGACCAGATGGGCGGCGATCCGCTGCTGGGCGGCCGCGATGTTGGCACTGGTAGCTGCCTTTGGCGTGAGGACGGCCTTGGCGGCGGGTGCTTGCACCGCCACAGCCGGCGCTGCGGTGGCCACGCCCGTCAGGGCCACGGCGGGGATCGAAGCGGCGGCGACTGCGCCGTAGATGGAACGGCTGCGGGGCCCCTGAACGAAACCGTTCGAGGAACGCGCACCGTTGGAGCGGAGCTCGGGCATATAGACATCCTCTGATCGCGACGGCCCGGGGCCGAAGAAGCCCACGCGAGTGGAGCCAGGCAGGGCCCCGAGATACTCGTGTGACTTATGTTGCAAGTGTGACTCAAGTGAATTTACACCATATGTGCCGTTCCCAAAAGTCTAAAGTGGCTCGTCATGCCGGGATTGCGCAGGAATTGCGCAGGGGAACCGCGGGTATGTGGCAGTCTTGTCCTGTGAGTTCTCTTAATAATCTCGTGACCGAATGGTTGTCATTACCTGACTTGGCCGAGCAGCTCGGCATCTCCATCAAGGACGTGCACCGCCTCCTCGACGAGCGCTCGATCGTCGAGGCGCGCATCGGCGAGCGGAACGTTCGGTCGGTCCCAGCCGGATTCGTGCAGGATGGCCGCATCGTCGAGAGCCTCAAGGGCACCATCATGGTGCTCGTCGATTCGGGGTTCTCCGATGAGGAACTGATCAGATGGCTCTTCACCCCGGACGAGTCCCTCCCCGGGACGCCGATGCAGGCTCTGCGGGAAGGCCGGAAGACCGAGATCCGCCGGAGGGCGCAGGCCCTGGCCTGGTAGGAACCAGGTGACCGGTCTCCACCGGCCCGTGGCCCTGCTTCGAGGGACCGACCCCGGGCGGTGTTGCCTAAGCCGTGCGGTTGATGACGGCTTCGCCGAGCATTTTCAACTGCAAGCGGACCTCATCGGTTACCTGCAGATCGGCCAATGCGGCAAATCCACGCAACGAGAGTTCCTCGATGCTTGATTCGGTTGCGGCCAGGGCCCCCGAGTCCTCGAGGATCTGGGACATGCGCCGGATGTCGCCCGCAGTCAGGTCCTCGGCACCCAGCCGATCCTGGACGAAGTCCCGTTCGGCGGGCGATGCCAGGAGCAACGCATGCGCGATCATCTCGGTCCTCTTGCCCTCACGCAGGTCATCTCCTGCCGGCTTGCCGGTGACCACCGGATCCCCGAAGACGCCGAGCACATCATCGCGCAATTGGAACGCTTCGCCGATCGGCAGGGCAAACGCGGAATACCCGGCCAGCAGGGCGATGTCCGCACCTGCCAGCGCCCCACCCAGCAGCATCGGATTCTCCGTGGAGTACTTGGCCGACTTGTAGCGCAGGACCGTGCGTGCGCGCTGCAGTACGTCGCCGTCGGGGGACGACGGACCAGCGGATTCCTCGAGCACGTCAAGGTACTGCCCGGCCATCACCTGCGTACGCATGCCATCGAAGATCACGCGCGCCGGCGAAGCAGCCGGTGCTGCCGTGGCAAATAGCTGCTCGCTGAGGGACAGGCACAGGTCTCCGGCCAGAATTGCTGCGGCTTCGCCAAACCTCGCGCGGTCCCGCGCCCAGCCATGCTGGTGGTGGGTGCGTTCAAAGGACTTGTGCACGCTCGGCTGGCCGCGCCTGGTGGCCGAGCGGTCGATCACGTCGTCGTGGATCAGGGCAGCTGCCTGGAAGAGTTCCAGGGCTGCAGCGGCCCTGAGGATCCCCTCGTCGTGCCCTTCACCACCGGCGCCCACGTAGCCCCAGTACGCGAACCGCGGCCGGATCCGCTTGCCACCCTGGACCAGCGATTCGATGGACGAGACGAGGTCGACGGCCGAGGGGGAGATCTCTGCCACAATGTCGCGTTGCTCAGCCAGGAACTCGGTGAGCGTCCGGTTCAGGCCATTGGCGAAGTCCGAGACGCTGGGGTTGCCAGCACGAGAGAGCGGACCGGTTGCTTCGGTGGGGTTCATGGCATCCATTGGGTCATGGGACGGGGATGCAACCACTCTAGCCGTCGGAGATCGTACCTAGAATTGGGGTCATGGTTCCCCCGCCCGCAGACCGCACCGTGTTCCACGTGGACATGGATGCCTTCTACGTCTCCGTCGAACTCATTTCCCGTCCCGAGCTACGGGGCCAGCAGGTGATCGTCGGCCACGCGGGGGCCCGCTCGGTCGTGTTGTCGGCGTCCTACGAGTGCCGACGGCTGGGGGTCCGATCGGCAATGCCCATGGGGGCCGCCAGGCGGTTGGCGCCCCTGGCCACCGTCATCGAGCCGGACATGGATGCCTACCGCAGCTACTCCTTGCGCATCATGGCGATCTTCCGGGAGATCACCCCGCTCGTCGAGCAGGTCAGCGTGGACGAAGCCTTCCTGGACGTCACCGGAAGCCTGCGTCGCCTGGGCCAGCCCCTGGGTATCGGCCGCATCATCCGGGCACGTATACGCGATGAACTCGGCCTGCCCGCAACTGTCGGCATCGCCAGGAACAAGTACGTGGCCAAGGTGGCCTCGACCCGGGCCAAGCCGGACGGCCTGCTGCGTATTGCTCCCGAGGACACGGTGGCGTACTTGCACACCCTGCCGGTCGGGGCCCTATGGGGTGTCGGTGCCAAAACCGCGGAAGTCCTGGGACGCGCCGGCATCTCGATGGTCAGCGAACTGGCACAGACGCCCGTGTCCACCTTGGAACGCCTGCTCGGTTCCAACGGGCTGCATCTCTACGAGCTCGCCTGGGGCAGGGACCCGCGCCCCGTCGAGCCGGTGCGGGAGGAAAAAAGCATCGGGGCGGAGGAGACCTTCGCCGATGACATCCACGACAGCACGGTACTGCGGCGGGAGCTCTTGCGTCTGGCACATCGTGTCGCCCAGCGGCTGCGCGAGTCCCAGCGCCAGGGGCATACCGTGGCCCTGAAACTGCGATACGCCGACTTCACGACCATGACGCGCAGCCGGCGACTGGTCCAGCCGACAAACTCGGCCCATGCCCTGTTGGAGGCGGCAGAGTCCCTGCTCGCGAGCCTCGGCCCCCGCCCGCAGGCAGTTCGACTGATTGGGATCCGGGCCGAACAACTCTCGACGGCCGATGGCGGGTTCCAACCGAGTTTTGAACGCAGCGACGGGAACTGGCGCCAAGCCGAGGAGGCCATGGACCTCATCCGCCGCCGATACCCAACGGGATCGCTGCAGCCCGCCGCCTTGATTCGCCGCTCAAACACCGAAAAGGGTACCCAGCGGTAGCGCCGCTTCCCGGGGGTCGCCAAGCGGACTATCCTAGGAAGAGACGGATATCGACGACGACGTTGGAGATACCGGAAAAAGCGGGAACAATGTAATCACGGGAACCGTTGATTCCTATATAGGGGTTTCCACCGCAGGAAGCCTATGGACACGAGGGATTGGGGAAGGGATCATGCCACTTTCCGAACACGAGCAGCACTTGCTCGAGCAGCTGGAGAAGCAACTGCACGAGGACCACAAGTTTGCTTCCTCGATGAAATCCAATGCTTCCCCCGGGGGCTATTCGACGCGCAACATCGCGATCGGTGCCCTGGTCGCCATCGTCGGCGTGGTCGTCTTGCTGGTGGGCGTCTCGAACCAATGGATTCCGCTGGGTGTTCTGGGCTTCGCGCTGATGTGCGTCGGGGTATACGTCGCCTTCTCCAAGAATGCGCTGGGCAAGCTCGGCAGGGGACGAAACAAGGGCGGCCAGCAGAAGAGTTCGTTCATGGCGGACCTCGAATCGAAATGGGAAGCACGCCACCGCGACGAGCGCTGACGATCCGCCGGGCTCGAGGAGCCCGACTCCCCACCCTCAGGGCGCAGGCCGAAATCGGCCGGCGCCCTTTGTGCTGTTCGCGGGTCTTCTGGCATTTCCCCTACGGGCTGGTCGGCCCCTGCGGTGAAGGTAGCGGCGCAGTGAACCTCCGCGGGCGTTGACGGCAGCCCGTTTCCGCTGCTGCTGCGCCCAGCCCAGGGGGCGCCCACCCCTGTTGCGCACCGCGTCCGGGATCTGCCCCCACACCCCACCACGCTCTCCTCCACCTTCCCCCGAAAAGCCCTCCACTTCGCCCCACCACCCGTCCCGGCACCGCTAATGCCAAGCGATGGGGTCCCTTGGGAGCGCTTTTCGCCCGCTGGCGGTGCGGCGCGCCACATTTTCCCTCCACTCTCCTCCACCGGCTTCGATCCCAGCACTGGCGCGGAAACCAGGGGAACAAATCGTCCGCAAAACACCGGCACGTCATTGACAGTGGGGGGAAGTGGAGTAAAGTGGTGGACTGTAGAGGTGAATGGGGTGGACGGGGTGATCGCGACTCCTTGATGACGGGAAGGCGGTGCGTATGTTCCTCGGGACGTACACGCCGCGCCTAGATGAAAAGGGACGCATCATCCTCCCGGCCAAATACCGCGACGAATTGGCCAATGGCCTGGTCTTGACGCGGGGGCAGGAACGCTGCATCTACGTCTTCAGTCAGCGGGAGTTCGAGAACGTGCATGAACAGATGCGCCAGGCCCCATTGGCATCGAGGCAGGCAAGGGATTACATCCGCGTCTTCCTCTCCGGCGCCTCGGACGAGATGCCGGACAAACAGGGCAGGGTCACCATTCCGGGGGCACTGCGCAGCTACGCCGGACTGGACCGTGAGGTCACCGTCATCGGCGCGGGGTCTCGGGCCGAGATCTGGGATACCCAGGCTTGGAACGCGTACCTCGAGGAGCAGGAGAACACGTTCTCCGAGACCGACGAAGAAGTACTGCCGGGCATCTTCTAGCAAATGCTGGAAGCTCCCGGCGGGGGTTGGATCAGATCTCCAGCCGCCCGAAGGCACCATCCTGGCTTCACTTCCCCGGAGCCAGGCCGGAGCAGATCGGGTCGGAGGGGGATCTGGCCCAATCCCTACACCACGATTGCAAGCTGTGACACGCTGAAAGGGGACAGGGCATGACCGACGACAACACGCCCCGTCCCACATCCGAGCGGCACGTTCCCGTGCTGCTCGAACGTTGTGTAGGGCTGTTGGCGCCGTCGATCCAGGCAGGGATCGACAAGCGCGAACGGGCCGTCGTCGTGGACTGCACCCTCGGCATGGGTGGGCACTCCGAAGCGCTCCTGCGCCGCTTTGACCGTTTGCACCTGGTCGGCCTGGACCGCGATGAACAAGCGCTCTCCCTTGCCGGGGAACGGCTGGCGCCGTTCTCCGGCAGGACCGACCTGGTCCACGCCGTCTACGACGAGGTGGGTGACGTCGTCGCCGATCTCGGGTTCGATGGCGTAGACGGGATCCTCTTCGACCTGGGGGTCTCCTCCCTTCAGCTTGACGAACGCGAGCGCGGTTTCGCCTATTCGTTCGACGCGCCCCTGGACATGAGGATGGATACGTCCACTGGCCCGACAGCCGCTGATGTCGTAAACGAATACGACGAATCCGAGCTCGTACGCATCATCCGCTCTTGGGGCGAGGAGAAGTTCGCGGGCCGTATTGCATCCGCCATAGTCAGGGACCGCTCGCGTCAGCCGTTCACGACCACGGGGCAACTGGTGGAGAGCATCAGAAGCGTCGTCCCGGCAGCCGCTGCACGGACGGGCGGACACCCGGCCAAGCGCACCTTCCAGGCCCTTCGCATCGAGGTCAACGAGGAGCTCGATGTCCTGGACCGAGCCCTGCCGGCGGCGATGGACGCGCTGGAAGTCGGGGGACGGGTTGTCGTGATGAGCTACCACTCGCTCGAGGACAAGTTGACCAAGAAGCACTTCTCGGCCGGTTCCAAGTCGTCTGCACCTGCCGGGTTCCCGGTGGAACTCGAGGAGCACAAGGCCCGCTTCCGGAGCCTGACCAAGGGGACCGAGAAGCCCACTGAACTTGAAATCGACGAAAACCCCCGCGCGGCCTCTGCGAAATTGCGTGCCGTCGAACGAATCCTGAGGAGGAGCTGACCATGAGCATCGCCACCCCGACGCGTGCGGTCCGTACCGGCCACGCCCTGGCCGACGGCACAGCGGCCCGCGAACTCTCGACAGCGCCTCTCCAGGCCCCAGCGGCCAAGCCCCGTACGCCTCTTTCCCTGGTGCCGGCGACCAAGCGGAGCCGTCGGGCCGGATTCGCGGCCTTCTGCTTTGGGCTGCTGCTTGCGGCCCTGGTGGGCGTTCTCGTGATCAACGTCAACGTGGCCAGTTCCCAATACGACATCGTGGGCCTGCACGCAGACGAGCAGGCGCTCAAACAGGAGAACGAAGCCCTGACACAGGAGCTGCAAAACCTCCAAGCTCCCCAAAATGTGGCCGCCAAGGCTGCAGAATTGGGTATGGTCACGCCAGGTACGGTGGCCTCGATCAATCTGGACACGCAGAAGATCACCGGGAAGGCCACTGCGGCGGAGAAGGGCAAGCAGCCCACCTCCCTCGTCGCGGCCCCCGAGGTCCCTGCCGACCACTCAGCCAGCAAGGGCGCCGACGAGCGGGCGGCCGCGGACGGCCAGTCCGCGGGCGTCGGCGAGGCCGGTGCTCCTGTGGACGGTGGAACGGCAGCGGACGAGAAAGAGACAACCGAGAACACCCAGGAATCTTCGACGCAGGACCTGAACGGCGGAACCATCCCGGCTCCGGCCCAACAGGGCTCCGGACAATAGGGCACCCAGCCTGTTCGGCCCGGCGTCCCGGAAGAACCGATCAGCTACGCAAGGAATGAACTATGGCCAGGCCGCCCGCCAGGAGTCGCACCAGCAAACCCCCGCGCGCTGAACCCCGACGACTCCGAACGGGGTTGGCGATAGCCATGGTCCTGCTGGTTCTGCTCGGCGGCCGGCTCTTCTTGGTCCAGGGTCTGGATCCGACGGCTGCCGCGGAACGGGCGACCGGCCAGCGCATCCGCGAGGTCGCCGAACAACCGGTTCGCGGCAGCATCCTCGACTCATCCGGCAAGATCCTGGCAGCCAGCTTCGAGCGCTACGACCTCGTGGTAGACCAGCGGCAGGTCAAGACCGAATTCAAGCGCCGCAACGCCCAAGGCGAGCGCGAACTCGTCCAGACCACCGATGCCATCAAGGAGCTGGCCCCGATCCTGGACATCGACGAGGAGACCCTGAAGACCTCCATCATGGGTGAGGAGGGCGCCAAGAAGAAGGGCTACTCCGTCATCGCCAAGGGAATCACCCCTGAAACGCGCAACCAGGTGCTCGATGTGGCCCTGCCCTGGATCAGCAGCCAAGAGCGGTTCGAGCGGGAGTACCCCAGTGGCAGCGTCGCCGGGTCGGTGCTTGGTTTCCTGCGCTCAAGCGACAATGGCACCTCGCAAACCGGCGCCGAGGGCCTGGAACTGAGCCAGAACCGGGCCCTGTCCGGCACCCCCGGAACGAAGACGTACGAGATCGGGGCCGACGGGATCCGGATCCCGATGGCCACGCTCAAGGAAAAGCCCGCCGTCGACGGCAAGGACGTCAAGCTCACCATCAACAGCGACATCCAGTGGGCTGCACAGGAGGCCGTGATGGCCAAGCAGAAGCAGTTCAACGCCGAATGGGTCAACGCGGTGGTCATCGAGGTCGAAACGGGCAAGATCCGCGCCCTGGCCGATTCCACCACCGTGGACCCGAACGACCCCGGGGCCACGGAAGCCAAATTCCGGCGATCGACCACCGTGTCGCAATCGTTCGAACCCGGATCGACCGGCAAGGCCGCGACGTTTGCCGCGGCTCTGCAGGAAGGCGTCGTGAAACCACTGGATCACTTCAAGGTCCCGCACGAGTTCAAGATCGGCGGCGAGGTCATCCACGACTCGCTCAAACACCAGACGTTCAACATGACCGCGGCCGGGATCTTCGCCCGGTCGTACAACACCGGTACCACGATGATCGGCAGCAAGCTGACCAACGAACAGCGCTACGCGTGGATGAAGAAGTTCGGCATCGGCGAGGACATCGATATCGGCCTGCCGGTGAACCGGGGCATCTTCGTACCGCCGGAGCGCTGGGACCGGCGACAGCAGTACACGACGATGTTCGGCCAGGGGTACAGCCAGACGGCGCTGCATACGGCCAAGATCTTCCAGGCCATCGCCAATGGGGGCGTGCAGGTCGAGCCGTCCTTGATCGAGTCCTACATCGACCCCGACGGCACCGAGCACGAACGAAAGAATACGGAGAAGAAGCGCATCATCTCGGAGAAGACCTCCAAGGAGATGCGCCGGATGATGGAGACCGTGGTGACGGACGGCACGGGCTGGGACATGGGCATCGACGGATACCGCATCGGCGGCAAGTCGGGCACGGGCCAAGCGGCCGGCCCGACGGGCAAACTCGACGGGTACACCAGTTCGTTCGCCGGCATGGCGCCGATTGACGATCCCAAGTACCTGGTCGTGGTCACGATGCAGCGGCCCAAGGGCAACTGGCGCAGCTTCAGCGTCGCCGACACCTTCAAGAAGATCATGGCCCAGACCCTCAACAGCTACAACGTTCCACCGACGACCGAGAAGCCGAACCCCTACAACGTCTTCGTCGGCAGCAAGCAGGACTACGGATGGTAGACACAGTGCAGCCCACACCCCAGGACGCTGAGCGGGCGTTCCGACCTGAAAGGCCGCCCCGGCTGCGCCTGCAGGAACTGCTCGACCAGTTGCACGATCGCGGCCTGCCCGCCCGCGTCGAAGGGCAGGCACAGACTGTGGTTTCCGGGGTCTGCATGGATTCCCGGGCCGTCCTGCCGGGCGACATCTACGCAGCCGTCCCGGGGGCACGAAGCCACGGCGCGGACTTCGTGGCGGCCGCCGCCCGCGCTGGTGCCGCAGCGGTCCTGGCCGACGAGGGAGGGACAGCACGGGCAGCTGCCAGCGGGCTGCCGGTCCTGGTCGTCGATTCCGTACGTGCCGCTGTCGGCCCCCTGGCCGCCGCCCTCTATGGCTCCGATAAACCAGGACTCGGGCTGATCGGGGTGACCGGAACCAACGGAAAGACCACGACGACCTACTTCGCGGCCTCGCTCCTGCGCGGCCTCGGCCAGCGGACCGGCTTGATCGGCACCATCGAGATCGTGGCGGACGGAACACGCATCCCCAGCGTGCTCACCACACCGGAAGCACCCCAGCTGCACGCCCTGCTGTCGCGCATGCGCGCAGCGGGAGTCGACACGGTCGCCATGGAGGTCTCCTCCCACTCCATCGACTACGAGCGGGTCGGCGGCATGCGCTTCGGGGTCTCCGGATTCACGAACCTGACCCAAGACCACCTGGACCTGCACGGAAGCATGCAGGCCTACTTCGAGGCCAAGGCGCGCCTCTTCGAAGCCGGCCGCAGCGACACCGCGGTGATCACGGTCGACGACAAATGGGGCCAGCGCATGGCCCGTGCTGCCGGGGGACACGTTCTGACCCTGCGCACCGCACCCGCAGACGGGGCCACCCCGGAGCGGGAACTGCCTGGCGAGGCCTGGCGGGTGGACGCCGTTGCCCCTCACGGCCTCGGCCACGACTTCGAACTCCATGGCCCCCATGGCGCCCTGCTGCGGGCGCACACCGGCCTGCCCGGGCTGTTCAACGTCTCCAACGCGGCCTTGGCGATCCTGATGGTCCATGCCACCGGGGTGGGGCTGGACGAGATCCAGCAGGTCCTGGATGTGGCCGACCCGCTGACCGTTGCCGTGCCGGGCCGCATGCAGGTGGTCTGCGAGGAACCCGCGGCAGTGGTCGACTTCGCGCACAACTCCGATGCCCTGGAACGGGCCATCGGCGCCGTCCGTGGCCAACACCCCGGGGCGCGCGTGATCGTCGTCTTCGGGGCCACCGGCGACCGGGACTCCACCAAACGCGCCGCCATGGGCGCCGTCGCTGCGCGACACGCCGACGTCGTCATCGTCACGGATGATGATCCCCACACCGAGGAACCCGGGGGAATCCGCCGCCAGGTCCTGGGGGGCGCCCTTGCGGCCATCGAGGCCGAAGGCCTCTCCAGCCAGGTTTCCGAAGTCTACCCGCGCGCCAAGGCCATCATGGCGGCGGTGGACATGGCCCGGCCTCAGGACACCATCCTGGTCGCCGGTCGCGGCCACGAAATCTGGCAGGATGTCGCCGGCACCAACGTCCCCTTGGACGACCGGGTCGAATTGCGGCGGGCCCTGGAAGCGGCCGGCCACGTACCCCGCTCCGTCGAGGGTGATTCCACCGAGCCGACGGCCAACGGGTAAAGTCGGAGAGCCATGATTGAACTGACTGCAGCCGAAATCGCGTCCATCACCGGGGGGCGCATCACGGCCACCGCCGTACCCGGGACCCCGGTGTCCGGCGTGGCCACGGACTCGCGCGAGTGCGCCCCCGGCTGGCTCTTCGTCGCCAAACCCGGAGAGGTGTCCGACGGACACCACTTCATCGACCGCGCCTTCAACGCCGGGGCGGTTCTGGCCCTGGCCGAACGCGAGACGCTGGATGCCTCCGGTTCCGTGCACCCCGCCATCGTCGTCGAGGACGCGGTCATCGCCATGGGCCGGCTCGCCTCGCACGTCGTGGGGTTGCTGCGCGCGGGCGGGACGCAGGTGGTGGGCATCACCGGGTCCGCCGGCAAGACCACGACCAAGGACCTGCTCGCGGCGATCCTCTCCACCGCCGGCCCGACCGTGGCACCCATCGGCTCCTACAACGGCGAAGTCGGCGTGCCGCTGACCGTGTTCAATGCCACCGCCGAGACACGCTACCTGGTCATCGAGATGGGGGCCACCGGCATCGGGCACATCACCTACCTCACGGACATGGTCGGGCCCGAGACCGGCGTCGTGCTGTGCGTGGGAACCGCCCATGCCGGGGAGTTCGGCGGCGTGGAGAACATCGCCCGCGCCAAGGGCGAACTGGTCGAGGCCCTGCCGGCCGACGGCACCGCCATCCTGAACCTGGACGACCCGCGCGTCGCCGCCATGGCCTCGCGAACCAGCGCCACGGTCCTCGGATTCGGCATGGACGACGGCGGAACACCCGCCGCGGTGGCGGCCTCCGACGTCGTCATCGGCGACGGCGGCTACCCGGAGTTCACCCTGTCCTTGCCCGACGGCAGCAGCCACCACGTACGCGGTGGACTCATCGGCCGCCACCACATCTCGAACATGTTGGCCGCCGCCGCCGCGGCCTACAGCATGGGCATCGACGGCGACACCATCGCCGCCACGCTGCAGGACCGGGGACCGGCCAGCCGCTGGCGCATGGAACGCACCGAACGGGCCGATGGCGTCAGCATCATCAACGATGCCTACAACGCGAACCCCGAATCCATGCGTGCCGCTTTGCGCACCCTGGCCGAGCTGGGCCTGCCCGGTCCCGACGGCACGGCCCGCCGGACCTGGGCCGTCCTCGGCGAAATGCTTGAACTCGGCGCCGAATCCGTGCACGAACACGACCTCGTCGGCCGCCTCGCGGTGCGGCTGAACATCAAGAAGCTGGTGGTGGTCGGCCCGGGGGCTAAGCCCGCCCACAACTCCGCCGTACTCGAAGGCAGCTGGGGGGACGAGGCGTACTACGTCGAGTCCGTCGACGACGCCGAGCGGTTGTTGCGCGACCAGCTGGAACCCGGAGACATCGTCCTGTTCAAGTCCTCGAACTCCTCCGGCCTGCGCCACCTCGGCGACCGTGTCGCCGCCGACACCGGAGCCGCGGCACCGGTGTCGCCGGCCGCCGAAACGGAGGGCCCCCGGTGATCGCCCTGCTCATGGGCGCGACCATCGCGCTGATCCTCTCGCTCGTGGGGACCCCCGTCTTCATCAAGCTGCTGACCCGCAAGAGCTACGGACAGTTCGTCCGCGACGACGGGCCGACCTCGCACCACACCAAACGCGGCACCCCGACCATGGGCGGCGCCGTGATCGTGGGAGCGGTCCTGCTGGCCTACTTCGCCACCCACGGCTTCCAGGCGCTCTTCGCCGAGCATTCCCCGGGCCCCTCGGCCAGCGGCCTGATCCTGCTGTTCCTGATGACGGGCATGGGATTCGTCGGCTTCCTGGACGACTACATCAAGATTTCCAAGCAACGCAGTCTGGGCCTGCGGGCCTGGCAGAAGCTGGTCCTGCAGGCCGCGGTCGGCATCGCCTTCGCCATCCTGGCCCTCCAGTTCCCCGATGGGCAGGGACTGACCCCTGCCTCGACCCACATCTCCTTCACCCGGGACACCGCGTTGGACCTGGCCTTCTTCGGGCCGATCGTCGGGGCCATCCTCTTCGTGATCTGGTCCAACGTCATCGTCACCGCCGCCACCAACGGCGTGAACCTCACCGACGGCCTGGACGGGCTCGCCACCGGCGCCTCGATCATGGTCTTCGGTGCCTACACGCTCATCGGCATCTGGCAGTACAACCAGGCCTGCGGTTCCTCGCGGTCGATCGGCTCGGTCTGCTACGAAATCCGTGACCCCATGGACCTGGCACTGCTCGGCGCCATCCTCAGTGGGGCGCTCGTGGGCTTCCTCTGGTGGAACACCTCGCCGGCACAGATCTTCATGGGCGACACCGGCTCCCTGGCGATCGGCGGCGCCGTCGCTGCCTTCGCGATCCTCTCGCGCACCGAGATCCTGCTCGTCATCCTCGCCGGGCTCTTCGTGCTCATCTCCCTCTCGGTCATCATCCAGGTCGGGTACTTCAAGATCTCCGGTGGCAAGCGTGTCTTCCTGATGGCACCGCTTCAACACCATTTCGAGCTCAAGGGCTGGGCGGAAGTGACCGTCGTGGTCAGGTTCTGGATCCTGTGCGGACTGTTCGTCGCCGCCGCCGCCGGAATCTTTTACGGGGAGTGGGTGCTGGGGCTGTGAGTGCACCACTGGAGCAACTGACCAGCTGGGACGCCGATTGGAAGGGCCTGCGTGTCGTCGTGGCGGGCCTGGGCCTCTCCGGATTCTCCGCCGCCGACACTCTCATCGAACTCGGTGCCGCCGTCGTCGTGGTGGATTCCGGGAACGGCGACGAGAGCGCCTCCAGGGCCGACACGCTGCGCATTGTCGGCGCACACGAGGTCCTGCTCGGCGACGACCACACCCGGACGCTGCCCCGCGTCGACGGGCAGTTGGCCGATCTGGTGGTCGCCTCGCCCGGTTGGCCGCCCCACCACCCCCTGCTGGCCGCTGCCGCCGATGCCGGGATCCCCATCTGGGGCGATGTCGAATTGGCCTGGCGCGTCAACGAACGCGCCGGGCGCAAGAGCGCCGACTGGCTGGTCATCACCGGGACCAACGGAAAGACCACCACGGTCGGCATGACCGCCGCCATGCTGCAGGCCGCCGGGCTGCGGGCCATCGCCGCCGGCAACGTCGGCACACCCATCCTCGATGCGGTGCGCGACCCGGAGGGCTACGACGTGATCGCCGTCGAGCTCTCCAGCTTCCAGCTGCACTACACCCATACGATGTCGCCGTTGGCCTCGGTCGTGTTGAACATCGCCCAGGACCACGTGGACTGGCACGGCTCCTTCGAGCAGTACCAGGCGGACAAGGCCCGCATCTATGAACGCACCCGCATCGCGGCCGTCTACAACGTCGACGCACCGGTCACCGAACGGATGGTCGAGGAAGCAGACGTCGTCGAGGGCTGCCGCGCGATCGGGTTCACCACCGGGACACCGTCGCGCAGCATGCTCGGTGTCGTCGACGACCTGCTGGTGGACCGGGCCTACATCGAGCAGCGCCACGACACCGCCGCCGAGCTCGCCTCGCTGGAGGACTTCGGGGGAGTGGCCCCGCGACACATGGTGGCCAATGCCCTGGCGGCAGCGGCCCTGGCCCGGGCCTACGGCGTGGAGCCGGCGGCCGTCCGCGAGGGCCTGCGCGGGTTCGACCGTGGCGAGCATCGCATCCAGGCCGTCGCCCGCCGCGACGACATCCTGTGGATCAACGACTCGAAGGCCACGAACCCCCATGCCGCCGCGGCGTCCCTGGGGGCCTTCACCTCCGTCGTGTGGATCGCCGGCGGGCTATCCAAGGGCGTGGACTACTCCGAACTCGTCACCCGCTTCGCCCCGAGGCTGCGGGCCGTGGTCCTCATCGGCACCGACACCGCCGACCTGCGGGGGGCATTGGAACGACACGCGCCAATGGTGCCGGTGATCGAGGCACCCGTAGGCGAAACTGGTACACAGACAGCGGACGCCTCGGACCGGCAGCAACGGGGAACCATGGTGATGACCGCAGCCGTCCAGGCGGCGGCGGGCCTGGCCCAGGCCGGTGACACCGTGCTCATGGCCCCGGCGGCCGCGTCGATGGACCAATTCACCTCCTACGCACACCGCGGCAACGCCTTCATCGAAGCGGTCAGCCGGCTGATGGAGGACGAAGAGAACTAAGGAGTACGCGTGGAACCCCCCACAACACGCCCACCCGGAGGATCGGGACGCAAGCCCCGGATCCGCAGGACGGGCAGCAGCGGGGGGACCCACCGGCCATCGGGCCGGGACGCGTCCACGGCCCCGGCTGGGACCCCCCGGGGCTCCGGGGCCGGGGCGTCCCGTCCGGCCGCGTCGCGGCAGGACCGCCCCGCCGTCGTCTCCCGCCGCCCCGGTCCGACCGCCCAGGCCGGGACGGACCGCGGCACCGCCACGGCCGCCGAACGGCCCGTGACCCGCTTCTGGCGCTGGATCGAGGGCGATCCGCGCAAGGACGGCCGCACCGGGTACTACCTCATCCTGGGCAGCACGCTCGCGCTGACGGTCATCGGGCTGATGATGGTCCTCTCCTCCTCGTCCGTGGAGGCCATCAGCAAGAACCCGGACGCCTCCTCCTACGACCCGGTCGTCAAGCAGGCCACCTGGGCAGCCGTCGGCGTCGTGTTCATGCTGGTCATCTCCCGCTTCCCGCTGCATCTGTTCAAGAAGCTGGCCTGGCCGGCCCTGTTCATCAGCGTGTTCCTGCTGATGCTCGTCCTCACCCCGCTGGGGGTCGAGATCTACGGCAACCGCAACTGGCTGGCCATCGGCTCGTTCACCGCCCAGCCCTCGGAGGCGGCGAAGCTGGCCCTGGCCGTCTGGGCCGCCGCGGTGCTGAGCAAGAAGGCCAAGCTCATCGACCAGACGCCGCACGCCCTCATCCCGGTCCTCTTCCCCGGGGGCATCGTGCTGCTGGGCCTGGTGCTGGTCGGGCACGACCTGGGCACCGCGCTGGTCATCGGGCTGGTGCTGGTGGCCACGCTCTTCCTGGGCGGGGTCCGGCTCAAGCTCTTCGCCGTCGCCGGGGTCGTCGGCGCCGCCGGGGCGATCCTGATGGTCCTGGTCTCCGGCAACCGCATGACCCGCATCTACGCCTGGCTGGGCCTGAACTGCGACACCCAGCCCGCCGCCTGCTACCAGTCCACCCAGGGCCTCTACGCGCTGGCCTCCGGCGGCTGGTGGGGCCTGGGCCTTGGACAGTCGCGGCAGAAGTGGAACTACATCCCCGAGGCGTCCAACGACTTCATCTTCACGATCCTGGGCGAGGAGCTCGGGCTGCTGGGAACCATCGTCGTCCTGGTGCTCTTCGCGATCCTGGCCGTGGCGATGTACCGGGTCGCGGCCCGCCACCAGGACGACTTCGTGCGCATCGCAACCGGCGGGATCATGGCGTGGCTGATCGGCCAGGCGTTCCTGAACATCGGCATGGTCACCGGCCTGCTGCCGGTCATCGGCGTACCGCTGCCGTTCATCTCCTCCGGCGGCTCGGCCTTGATGCTGGCCCTGATGGGGGTCGGCGTCGTGCTCTGCTTTGCCCGATCGCGGCCCGATGCCACGTCGGATCCCGCCGCCGCAGCGGCGCCCACCCCCAACAGGAAGAGCCCCCGATGACCCCCAGCCCCTCCGTGGTGATGGCCGGCGGCGGCACCGCCGGGCATGTGTCGCCGATGCTCGCCATCGCCGATGCCGTGCGTGATGCCGAGCCCGGGGCGCGGATCCGGATGGTCGGCACGCCGACCGGCATGGAGACCCGGCTCGTCCCGGCCGCCGGCTACGAGCTCGAGACGATCGCCCGCGTGCCGTTGCCGCGCCACCCGTCCCCGGACCTGCTGAAGCTGCCCTGGCGCTTCGCCGCGGCGGTCCGCGGCGCCCGCGGGATCCTGCGCCGCGCGGAGGCGGACGTGGTCGTCGGGGTGGGAGGCTATGTCTGCACCCCCGTCTACCTGGCGGCGCGCAGCCTCTCCATCCCCGTCGTCGTGCACGAGGCCAACGCCAAGGCCGGGATCGCCAACAAGGTCGGCGCCCGTTTCGCCGCCGCCGTCGGCGCCGCCTTCGAGGGCACCGGGCTGCCCGGGGCCCAACTGGTCGGGATGCCGATGCGCTCGCGCATCGCCGGGCTCGACCGGGCAGCGGCCCGGAACCAGGCGCGCCACGCCCTCGGCCTTCACCCGTCGGCCCCGACCCTGGTGGTCACCGGCGGATCCTCCGGCGCCCAGTCGATCAACCGGGCCCTCATCGACGGGCTACGCCGCCTCGCCGCCGCGCCGGGCGGGCATTCCGGCTCCCAGGCTCCCGGCTTCCAGACGCTGCATGTGACCGGCCAGGGCAAGGCCATGAAGGACGACGACGGGACGCCCCTGTCGCTGCCGGGCTACCACCAGGTCGAATACGTGGACGGCATGGAACAGGCCTACGCCGCCGCCGATCTGCTCGTGGCGCGCGCCGGGGCCGGGACGGTCTGCGAGGTCGCGGCCGTGGGCCTGCCCTCGGTCCTCGTGCCGCTGCCCGTCGGCAACGGCGAGCAGGCCCTGAACGCCCGCGACCTTGCCGCCGCCGGAGGCGCCGTCGTCGTCGCCGACGCCGACTTCACCGCCGACTACGTGGCAGGGGAGTTGCCGGCACTGCTGGCCGACACGCCCCGCCTCCAGGCCATGGCCGCCGCCGCCGGCTCCCGGGGCCGCCGCGATGCCGCCGCCCGGATGGCCGCGATCGTGCTCGACACCGCACGGGGCCACGCTCCCGGGGCGGCGCGGCAGATGGGACACTAGGCACATGCAACAACTACACTCCCTGGCCGACCTGGGCCGCGTCCACCTCATGGGCATCGGCGGGGTGGGGGTCTCCGCCGTCGCCCGCCTGATGCTTGCGCAGGGTGTCGCCGTCACCGGCAGCGACGCCAAGGAACTGCCCGTCCTGGACGAGTTGCGCGCCCTGGGCGCCGGCATCCACGTCGGCTACTCCGCCGCCGCCCTGCCGGAGGCGGACACCGTCGTCGCCTCCTCTGTCGTCAAGGCCGGGAACCCGGAGTACGACGAGGCCGTGGCCCGCGGGTTGCGGATCCTGCACCGCTCGGAGGGACTGGCCGCGACCATGGACGGCCACCACGTCGTCGCCGTCTGCGGAACCCATGGCAAGACCACGACCACCTCGCTCATCGCCGTCATGCTGCGCGGGGCCGGGCTCTCCCCGTCCTTTGCCATCGGTGCGAACGTGGCCGGCCTGGGGGTCAACGCCGAACACGGCGGGGGCCGGATCTTCGTGGCCGAGGCAGACGAATCCGATGCCTCCTTCCTGAACTACCGCCCGGATGCGATCGTGGTGACCAACATCGAGGCCGACCACCTGGACCACTACGGCACCGAGGCCGCGGTCCACGAGAGCTTCCACCGCTTCGCCGACCTGCTGCCCGACGGGGGCCTGCTCGTCGCCTGCGCCGACGACCCCGGCGCCTGGGCGCTGGCCCAGCGCATCCGCCGGGAACGTCCGCTGGTGCGGGTGCAGACCTACGGCTTTTCCGACGCCGCGGACCGCCGCCTGGCCGACGCCGCCCCGGAGGGTGGCCGGTACGCCTGCCAGCTGGACTGGGGCAGCGGTGATTCCCAACGCCTCACGCTGGCCATCCCGGGGGACCACAACCTGCTCAACGCCGCCGCCGCCTTTGCCATCGGGCTGGACTGCGGACTGGAACCGGGAACGGCCGCGGCAGGGCTGGCGGCGTTCGCCGGTGCCGCCCGCCGCTTCGAGTTCCGCGGCGAGGCTGCCGGCGTCCGGGTCTACGACGACTATGCCCACCACCCCACCGAGGTCCTGGCCGCCCTGCGCGCCGGCCGGTCGGTGGCCGGGGACCGGGGCCGCGTGCACGTGGTCTTCCAGCCGCACCTGTTCACCCGGACCCGGGAGTTCTGGGCCCAGTTCGCCCAGGCCCTCTCGCTGGCCGACACCGCGCTGGTCCTGGACATCTACCCGGCCCGCGAGCAGCCCTTGCCCGGGGTGACGGCAGCGCTCGTCGCCGATGCCCTCGAGACCGACGGGGGACTGGTGGACCGTGACGAGGTGGCGGACCGGATCGCCGAGGTTGCCCGCGACGGGGACGTCGTGATGACGATCGGCGCCGGGGACGTCACCGAGCTCGGCCAGGCCATCGTGGCGACGTTGGGCACCGGGGCATGAGCCGCGCCCCCGCCCGGGGCGGGAACGTCCTCGCCCTGCCGGAAACCCCCGGGCGGCGCCTGCGTCGCCGCGTGCTGTGGATCGGCGGGTCCGTGGTCGCGGCCATCGTCGTGTTGATGCTCGTGCTGCTGTACTCCCCGCTGCTGGCCGTCCAGACGATCACCGTGGCGGGCAACAAGCTGGTGCCCACGAAGACCATCAACCAGTCGCTGGAGCCGCTGAAGGGCACGCCGCTGCCGCGCATCGGACCGGGCTCGGTCAAGGACCTGCTGGCCGACCAGTTGCCGATCCGCGACGTGGTCGTCCAGGCCCATGCCCCGGGCACCCTGGAGGTGCAGATCGTGGAGTACGCCCCGGTCGCCGTCGTGAAGAACGGCACCTCCTCGTACGACCTCGTGGCCGAGGACGGCCGCACGCTCAGCACCGTCAAGAAGCGTTCCAGCGTGAAGCTGCCGCTGATCGACGGGCAGAAGTCGACGCAGGATCCCCAGGTCTTCGCCTCGCTGACCCATGTCCTGGCCGCGCTGCCTTCTTCCGCGCTGAAGAAGCTGGACCATGCCAGCGCGAAGACCGTCGACTCCGTGGAACTGACGTTGAAGGACGGGCAGACGGTCCTGTGGGGCAGCGACGAGCGCAGCGGCGACAAGGCCCGCGTGCTCACCGCCTTCCTGAAGGACACGAAGCAGCAGGGCGTCGACACCTTCGACGTGAGCACCCCCGACCACCCGGTCACCCGGTGAGCACGACGACGGCAGGGGCCGGAACCACGGCAGGGGCCGGGGCGGGAACCTGGGCGGGGCCCGGGGATGCCGCAGCACGGCCGCAGGACAATGGAGCGACACGCGGGGGCGGTCGTTGCATGGCGGGGACGCAAAACATAGCGTCTTACTAGCAGTTACTTGACATAACTCTAACCCTCAAGTTGAGGGTTAAGGTTGGTCCAGTTGAAGCTTCCGAGACTCAGCAGCACATCGAACAAGGGACACAGGACGTGGCAGCTCCACAGAACTACCTCGCCGTCATCAAGGTCGTCGGTATCGGCGGTGGCGGCGTCAACGCCGTCAACCGCATGATCGAGGTCGGCCTTCGCGGCGTCGAATTCATCGCGATCAACACCGACGCGCAGGCGCTCCTCATGAGTGACGCCGACGTGAAGCTCGACGTGGGGCGCGAACTGACCCGTGGCCTCGGCGCGGGCGCCAACCCGGAGGTCGGCCGCCAGGCGGCCGAGGACCACGCCGAGGAGATCGAGGAGGTCATGCGCGGGGCCGACATGGTCTTCGTCACCGCCGGCGAAGGCGGCGGCACCGGCACCGGCGGGGCACCCGTCGTGGCCCGCATCGCCCGCTCGCTCGGCGCCCTGACCATCGGCGTGGTGACCCGTCCGTTCACGTTCGAGGGCCGCCGCCGCGCGACCTCGGCCGAATCCGGCATCGACGCCCTGCGCGACGAGGTCGACACCCTGATCGTCATCCCGAACGACCGGCTGCTCTCGATCAGCGACCGCAACGTCTCGGTGCTCGATGCCTTCCGGTCCGCCGACCAGGTGCTGCTGTCCGGCGTCCAGGGCATCACCGACCTGATCACCACCCCGGGCCTGATCAACCTCGACTTCGCCGACGTGAAGTCCGTGATGCAAGGCGCCGGCTCGGCGCTGATGGGCATCGGATCGGCCCGCGGCGACGACCGCGCCGTCAAGGCGGCCGAGCTGGCGATCGCCTCGCCGCTGCTCGAGGCCTCCATCGACGGCGCCCACGGCGTGCTGCTCTCCATCCAGGGCGGATCGGACCTCGGCCTGTTCGAGATCAACGAGGCGGCCCGCCTGGTCCAGGAAGTGGCCCACCCCGAGGCCAACATCATCTTCGGCGCCGTGATCGACGACGCCCTGGGCGACGAGGCCCGCGTGACGGTCATCGCCGCCGGCTTCGACCAGGTCGACGTCACCAGCGCCCCGGCCCAGCCCAAGCAGGTGCCCCAGCAGAACGCCGCGCAGCAGGCACCGCAGCAGGCCATCCCCACGACCGTGCCGGGCACCATCCCGCTGGCCCCCGCCCAAGGGCCCGCCTCCGCGCAGCCCAGCCAGTCCGGCTTCTCAGCTTCCTCCGCCCCGGAGGCCGCCCCGGCCGCCGCATCCGGATACGAGGAGCTGCCCCACGTCGTCGAGCAGGACCTCTCGTCCTCCTCGCACGATGACCTGGATGTCCCCGACTTCCTGAAGTAGTCCCCCCGGGGCCCTTGCCGGCCCCGACGGCGCGTTGCCCGAACGGGTGGCGCGCCGTCGTCCCATCCACGAGGAGGTCGGCGATGCTCCGCTTCGCCTTCGACGGCACGACGGCGGCGCAACTCGCGTTCACCTCGACCACCGAGGGGAACCTGGCGTTGCACGTCGGGGACCGCGCGGACGCCGTCCTGGAACGGCGCCGCACCCTGGAGGCGACCCTCGGCCTGGACGCCGGCGCGCTGCAGTTCATGAACCAGACCCACTCGGTCCGGGTGCACCGCGTCACGGAAGCCGCCGGCACCGGGACCAGCCCGGAAGCCGGCTCCGGCTGGGGACCCGATGCCGACGCCCTGGTCAGCGCCGACGGCTCGGTGGCCCTGGCCGTCCTGGTCGCCGACTGCCTGCCGGTGGTCTTCGCCGCCCCGACCGGGGACGGCGGCCTGGCGACCGCCGTGGCGCACGCGGGCCGGAAGGGCCTGCTCGGGGGCATCCTGCCGGCCACGGTCCGGGAACTGCAGGACGCCGGGGCCCGGGGCATCCACGCGTGGATCGGCCCGGCGATCTGCGGTGCCTGCTACGAGGTCCCGGCCGCCATGGCTGCCGAGTCCGACGCCGACCTGCCGGGCATCGAAGCCACCACGTCCTGGGGTACCCCCTCGCTGGACCTGCCCGGGGCCGCCACCCGGCAGCTGGCCGGGCTCGGCGTCCGGACCACCACCACCGGGATCTGCACCCTGGAGGACCCCCGCTATTTCTCGTACCGCAGGGACCCCGGCACCGGCCGCCTGGCGGGCGTCATCTGGCCGGCCGGGTCCACGACGGCTGCCTAGGAGGACATCATGACCCCGCAGGACACGACCACGGACGGCACCGACCGCCGCGCCGAGCTGCAGCAGCGGCTGGAGGCGGTGCATGAGCGCATCCGCACGGCCACCGCCGCGGCCGGGCGGGCCGATGAGCCTAGGCTGGTGGTGGTCACGAAGTTCTTCCCGGCCGCCGACGTGCGCCTGCTCCACGGCCTGGGCGTGCGCGACGTGGGGGAGAACCGCGACCAGGAGGCCTCCGCGAAGGCCGCCGAACTGGCAGGCCTCGAACTGGACTGGCACTTCATCGGCCAGCTGCAGGCCAACAAGGCCAAGTCCGTCGTGCGGTATGCCCGGGCCGTGCACTCGCTGGACCGCGGTTCCCTGGCCCATGCCCTCGGCAAGGCCATGCGCCGGGAAAACGAACGCCGCGCCGAAGCGGATGCCGCCCCTCGCCCGGCCCTGGAGGTGCTGATCCAGGTCGACCTGCGCGAAGCCGCCGTCGCCGGTGACGCGAACGGGCCCGCCCGCGGTGGTGCCGTTCCCGGCGACGTCGGCCAGTTGGCGGACCAGATCGCCGAAACCGACGGGCTCGAACTCCGGGGCGTCATGGCCGTCGCCCCGCTGGGGGAGGACCCCGCCCCGGCCTTCGAGCACCTCGCGCGGATCTCAGCGCAGGTGCGGTCGGGGCACCCGCAGGCCACCTGGATTTCGGCGGGGATGAGCCACGACCTGGAGCAGGCCGTGGCCGCCGGGGCGACACACCTCCGTGTCGGCTCCGATGTGCTCGGTCCGCGCCCACCGGTGCTGTAGCGTCGTTCCCAGCGGAGACTCACGCGGGAGAAGACCCCTCGCCGCGCACGATCATAAGGAGAAGACCATGGCTGGCGCCTTGCGCAAGACAATGATCTACCTGGGACTCGCCGACGGTGACGAGCACTACGAGGACGAGAACTACGAGGTGGCCGAGCAGCGGCGACCCGAACCCGCCCGCGTGGAGCCGGAGAAGGCCCCCGTGGCCCTCGCCGCGGAACCGGAGACCGAATACCGGGCCCCGGTCACCCCCATCAAGCGCGCGCCTTCTTCCAGGGACGAGGATTTTTCATTGCGGCAGATCACGACGGTTCACCCCCGCTCCTACAACGACGCCAAGATCATCGGCGAGAGCTTCCGTGACGGCATCCCGGTGATCATGAACGTCACCGACATGGGCGAAGGCGACGCCAAGCGGCTGGTCGACTTCTCCGCCGGCCTGGTGTTCGGCCTGCATGGCAGCATCGAGCGGGTCACCAACAAGGTGTTCCTGCTGTCCCCGGCCACGGTCGAGGTCCTGGGCGAGGACAAGAAGTCCTCCGAGGACACCGCCACGTTCTTCAACCAGAGCTAGCAGCCGCCCCGCACCGTGAATATTCTCCTTGGACTCATCTATGCGGTCCTGACCGTCGTCCAGGTCCTGCTCATGCTCAGGATCGTGTATGACATCGTGCAGATGTTCGCCCGCTCCTGGCGACCGCGCGGGCTGGCCCTGATCGTGGCCAGTTTCGTCTACCGGGTCACCGATCCGCCAATGCGCTGGCTCCGCTCCCGCATCAAACCGCTGGACCTGGGCGGCATGCGCCTGGACCTGGCATTCCTGATCCTCTACTTCGCCGTCATCATCGCCAAGGTGATTGTGCTGAATATCGGGGGATAGGGTCTTCCGCCGCGGATCGCAGAGGGGGTTAGTCTTCGATGCGCGAAACGTTATAGTCTTGAAACAGGAAGCTGGCCGGACAGTGCCGGCCCAGTCCGCACAACCGGTGTAATCGCCCTCGGGCCGCAATCAGGCGGCCGGGGAGAGAACTAAGTATCGAGGTGACCAGATGGCGCTCACGCCTGAAGATGTAGTCAACAAACGTTTCCAGCCGACCAAGTTCCGGGAAGGCTACGATCAGGACGAAGTTGACGACTTCCTGGACGAGATCGTCGTCGAACTCCGCAGGCTGAACCAGGAGAACGAGGAACTGCGCCGGCGCGTCAGCGAACTGGGCGGCTCCGATGCCGAGATGGGCAGCGTTCCCGCGCCCGTCGCCGCGGCACCGGCCACCGAGGCGGCCCCGGCCGCCGACGAGAAGCCCGTCACGGGCACGGTCGACGAGAAGCCCGCCGCCGACG
>Ga0134125_10001032_pt1 | contig 35491 bp, 31 predicted proteins | sample KB31751_FD_96464 | JGI IMG/M metagenome (GOLD analysis project Ga0134125, IMG submission 96464) | Terrestrial soil microbial communities with excess Nitrogen fertilizer from Kellogg Biological Station, Michigan, USA - KB3-175-1 | ecosystem: Environmental > Terrestrial > Soil > Unclassified ...
ATAATTCTCTGTTATCCAAATCAAATTAGAATCAAGGTCGCGAGGCCGAGAGATTGAGTATTATCATCCCAAACCTCAAGTTCGGACAACTGATTTCGTTGACAGTCGGCCCTTCGAGCGCCGCTCGTGGCAAATTCTCATCGTTCAATAACCTAATAGTCGTCCTACCGCGACAGTGCGGCAAGAAAAAGTAGGTAGTCGCTAAAACTGAGGCCACGGCCTGGCGCCGTGGTCACTCACGTTGGTCGCTAAACAGAGGCGCGCCGAGATTTTTGGCGATGCCACGGGCTCGTCCCGTGGAGTGTTCACGCTTCAGGCTCGTGGCAGGCGGCAACGTGAAACACCACGGGGCCAGCCCGTGGCCTCTTGCGAACCGATGCATCAGCCTGTTTTTGTAGCTGTGAACTGAAACACCACAGGGCCAGCCTGTGGTATCGGCTAAGGCTTCAGTTCACCATTTATGCTTTACCTACTTTTTCTTGACGCACTGCTACCGCGATTTCCCCTTGAAACCTTGGTCCATCGAAACTACACTCGGCGAGCTTTCCTACTGGGTCCGAAGAGGTGTGCTGACTGAATCACCGTTTTGGCGAGTTAAGCTCAGTCTAGGTCGAATTGAACAACTGCCTCGGGCTCTGACAGAAGTAGAGAGGTTGAGTCTCTTGTCGCATGCTGGCCGTTGTCAGGATGCCGCGTCCGTTCCGCGCAAAGGATCGATACTCGCGACGCGCCACGGTCGCTACACTCCTGCTGCGAAATGGCATGGACATTCGCGTCGTTCAGGAATTTCTCGGACATGCATCCATCGCAACCACTCAACGATACACGCATATCGTAAAGGAGCACTTGATTGGGGAGCCAAAAAAACACCATCCGTCTTTTGGCCTTCGAGCTCGTGATGAATCCCGTGTGAGCACAAAAAATTCGGTAACAGTGACCGACAGGGAAAGGCTAAGGATCGAGTGTGGGATCGAGCCGCCGACCCGGGGGTTATGAATCACCAATCAGGCAAAAACTCAAGGGTTTGCCTTTTCTAAGGTTGCGCCCACTAAGGTGTTAGGCAATCCCTATCTGTCCAACTCCGATTCTTCAGCCAACTCACTACGAACCTGCTTCCGGGGCTTCTGAAACTATTCTTGCGGCACAAATCAAAAACAGCCGCCATTGCTGACGGCTGTAAGTGCTTGAAATAGTTGGTCGGGGCGAGAGGATTCGAACCTCCGACCTCACGGTCCCGAACCGTGCGCTCTACCAGGCTGAGCCACGCCCCGAAAATGCAGACAATGGATTCTAGGTGAGCGCCCTACTGCTGTCAAAGCCTGAAGACGGTCTTAGGTCTTTGGCCTTCGGTCTTTGTGTCTAGTTCTTTGCGCTTTGTCCTTTGTTCTTTGTGGTTTGTGGTTTGTGGCACACACGGAAGTGGCTGCACTTTGAGTTGCGCAAAAACTTCCGGCGACTTTGGGCAGACGAAACTAGGGACAACGCGGATCAGATTCAACTACAAAGGACAAAGAACTAAGAACTAAGAACTTCGCAGACACAACTAGGACCTAATGAAAGCCTGCAACTTATCCTTAATCTGATCGCGAACCGTTCGATAGACCGTCAGTACGGCTGATTCATCGCCCGTAGCTGCTGCTGGATCCTCAAAGCTCCAGTGAATCCGTTCAGTCCCGGCTGGAAAGACTGGACAGCGCTCGTTGGCGTTATCGCAGACGGTGATGACATAGTCGAACTGCTGGCCTGAAAACTCATCGACCGACTTGGAATACTGCTTTGAGATGTCGATGCCAATCTCACTCATTGCCGTAACCGCTTGTGGACGAACCGAGGTTGGGTTAACTCCGGCGCTGAAGACTTCGAACCGGCCGCCGCCAATGTCACGCAGCAGTCCCTCAGCCATTTGGCTTCGAGCCGAATTGCCGGTGCAGAGAATCAATACTCGAATCGGTTTCGCTTCATTGCTCGCCATTCTTATTCCTCTCTCTATCACCCACCCGTTACCGCAGGCGGTACTGACTTAGGAGCCAACGACAGAACAGAACCGCTGCCGCCGCCCCACCGAGCTGACCAAAAATAAATCCGGGAACATCGGCCGGCCTGATGCCAACGAAAGTGTTGCTCAACGATCGAGCAAGTGTAACTGCGGGATTTGCGAATGACGTGGACGATGTAAACCAGTACCCGGCGGTTATGTAAGCAGCCACAGCGAACGGGGTCCGGGGAAAAGTAGTGCTCGCGTTCTTTCTCACCGCGCCCAGCTGAATGATCGCCAAGAGGCCAAACGTCGCGACAAATTCAGCGAAGATCTGATTTGCACCCGAGCGAACGTGACTTGAAGTAGAGAAAAACGGATGAGCGAACATCAAATGCGCCGCGCCGACACCAGCGAAAGCGCCGATTAGCTGAACTGCGATGTAACCGGGAACATCTCGCCAGGGCAGTCGACCAGCCATAGCCTCGCCGATACTAACCAGGGGATTAAGGTGGGCTCCGGAAATCTCAGCGAAAGTCAGAATCAACGCCAGTAGTGCTGCGCCGGTAGCTATCGTGTTCGCAAGCAAAGCGATCGCGAGGTTGCCGCCGGCGAGACGCTCGCCCATAATTCCTGACCCGACGATGGCTGCCAAAAGCATCGCGGTAGCAACGCCTTCGGCAACCAACCGTCTCGACAAGCTCAAATTCATCGACCGATTCCAACGGGAGCCGGTGCACAGCACGAGCTCGCCGCTTGCGAAGATGTTGACGTGACATCGCACGCACCGCTCGTAGCTGAAGCTTCTTCAACTTTGTCGCCACATTCGCAAGGCGCAGTCGCGGCCAAATTGTCCTGGAGCACGACGAACACTTCCCATTCGTTACCATCGGGATCGCGTACCCACGCCTTGTCCTGAAGCGCGTAACAGCAACTGGTTTGCATTTCCTCCCGCGGCAGCAAACCATCTTCAATCCAGCGCTGTTTCGTCTTGAGAACGTCCTCGGTTGAGCTGACTTGAATTCCCATATGCGACAAAGCGCCGCGGCCGTTGAAGCTCGTCTGGTTGAGCGTGAAATTCAGCGGCGGGTTCTGCACATCAAACTTTGCGTAGCCCGGGCGAACTTTGCTGGGCTCGATTCCCCAGAGTTTCCGATAGAAATCTATGCTGTCTTCGACCTTGCTGACATTAATTGCCAGGTGGGCCTTCAGCGCCCTTACTTCTGTGGTTCCTTCCATGATTCTCCTCTTGTACTGCGGGCTGCCAGCCTGCAGCTGTGCAAATTAGACTAGCCTTTCCGCTCCAGATAAGCCTTATTGGAGCGATCGACAGGCTGGCAGCCTGTCGTACATATGCGCGTTCGCGTATGTGAGGCGCAGAATACTTCGAGCCGAACATATCTGTCAAGACAAATATGTGATCGTGTATAATTGCGGCCATGAAATCGAAGGCTTTCGATATGGACTTGTTCTTCCTGGCGCTCGCGGACCGCACTCGCCTACGCTTGTTGAGTCTGATTGGAGAAGATGAAGTATGCGTGTGCTTCTTCGTCGAAGTGCTGAGAACCAACCAGCCTAAAATTAGCCGGCATCTCGCTTACTTGCGCAAAGCCGGATTAGTAAGTTCGCGCCGCCAGGGAAAGTGGATGCACTATCGAATCACGCCACCAGAAGAAACACACGCCAAAAGAATCTTTGAACAGGTAAAAGTACTGCTGCACGCCGATCCTGAAATGCAGCGAGATCGGGCGCGGCTCGTTAGCTTGTGTTGCTCGCCAAAGCCGCCGGTGCAGATCCAGGGAGCGCCTCGCCCGGCGCGCTTGACCGCCTAATAAACTAAGTGACGCTGCCAACTCTAGATGATCGATTGCGCCTGCGGGAACGTCCGGAACGGCGTCCGCTGGTGCAGCAAAGCTGGGGCAAGCTGCTGTTCATGCATTGGCGCATTGATGTTGGAGCGTTGCGCCCGCTCATACCGGCTGGTTTAGAGATTGATACTTTTGACGGCTCTGCCTGGGTGGCGGTAGTTCCCTTCACGATGTGGAATACGCGGCCCACCTCGTTGCTTGCCGTGCCATGGTTCAGCGCGATGCACGAATTGAACGTGCGCACTTATGTGCACTTTGATTCGGCGCCGGGTGTGTGGTTCTTTTCGCTCGACTGCAACAGCGCTCTCGCTGTTTGGGGAGCGAGAACCTTTTATCATGTTCCCTACTTCAACGCCGCTATCGACCTGGTGCAGAACGCAGGGGAAATTGACTATTCGCTGCATCGGACGGATAAGCCGGCGGCAGACTTCCATTCCGTTTGGAACATCGGCGAAAGTCTGCCGCGCTCCGAGCCGGAATCGCTCGAGTTCTTTCTGACAGAGCGTTACTGCCTTTACAGCGAGCACAAAAACAAGCTGTATCGCGCCAACATTCATCATCCGCCGTGGCCGTTGCAGCGAGCTGAGGTGAAGTCGCTTCAATCAACAATGCTCGAAGCGGCCGGCGTTAGCACTCCTGATCAAGAACCACTCCTGCACTACGCCGAGTCGATCGATGTCGACATCTGGTCGCTGGAAAAAGTGTGAGGCTGAAAGGCTAAACCTATCCGCAGATTGCGCAGATTCCACAGATGTCGGTTGAATCAATGTTATGTTGACGCCTATCTGTCTTACTGAATCCGCGTAATCTGCGGATAAAGGTCCGTTCTGCTGGAGCATATCTGAATCGCACCCTTTTGCCTTTTGCACCCTTCCTTACTAAGATTCTTCGAACTCTACACTTCCTGCGAGGGCTTTATTAAATGATCAAGACCATCGAGTGGACTGATGAAGGCGTACGCATGATTGACCAGCGCCTCTTGCCGACCGAGGAAACGTACGTCACGTTGCGATCCTGCGAAGAAGTTGCGGACGCCATTAAAACGATGGTCGTTCGCGGCGCGCCCGCAATAGGTGTTTCCGCCGCCATGGGACTCGCATTAGGCGCAACTCAATCTAAGGCTGCTACAACTGCGGCACTCGAAGCTGAATTTGCCGGTATGTGCGAGATGATGAGTGGAACGAGACCGACCGCGGTGAATCTCTTTTGGGCGATTGAGAAGATGCGTCAGGAATTTCAACGAGCTAAATCTGAAGGCTCGACACCCGAAACCATCAAAGCCGAACTGGTTAAGAAGGCGCTCGATATCTTCCAGGAAGATATCGATGCCAACCGAGCCCTCGGAAGGTTTGGCGCAGAATTGATTCCTGATAATGCGGTCATACTCACTCACTGTAATGCCGGCGCCCTCGCAACTGCTGGAGACTATGGGACTGCCTTAGGCGTAGTTCGCGGAGCCCGAGACGCGGGAAAGCGCGTCGCCGTAATAGCTGATGAGACGCGCCCGTTTCTGCAGGGGCTGCGTCTCACTGCTTGGGAGCTTGCGAAGGACAACATTCCGGTGACTGTCATTACCGACAACATGGCCGGTCATATCATGAAGGAGAAAAAGGTCGATGCGGTTGTCGTAGGCGCCGATCGTATCGCTGCGAATGGTGACGCTGCCAATAAGATTGGAACGTACATGGTCGCCGTGCTGGCGCAGCGGCACAACATTCCCTTCTACGTAGCAGCGCCGATTACGACTCTGGACTTGTCAATTCCGACTGGAAATGAGATTCCAATTGAAGAGCGTCATTCGAGCGAAGTCACGCACGTAGGCTCACAACGGCTAGGGCCGGAAGGAGTTGATGTGCACAATCCAGCCTTTGACGTGACGCCTAACGACCTCATCGCCGCGATCATCACTGACAAAGGTGTCGCGCGCGCTCCGTACCTGGAAAGTTTGCGTAAATTAGTTGAGGGAGAGAGTAAGGGTTCGGCTGCTTAAGCAATTCAATTCAGCGCATGAAGCGGCTCTGCTTCCACCAGTCGATCGTTCGTTGCAGGCCTTCACCGAGGCCAACTGTCGGGTCAAAACCTAATAGCTCACGCGCTCGCGTTGTATCGGCCAGGCTATGACGCACGTCTCCACTCCGGGCCGGCTGATAATCGGCTTCGACGTCCGCTTTCCCCATCAAGGTTTTCAACTCGCTTAACAATTGGTTAAGGGTCGTCTGCTGCCCGTTGCCGATGTTAATGACCTGGCCAACTCCTTTTTGAGTCTCAGAGGCCAGAAGATTGGCCTGGACAACGTTCCCGATGTAGGTGAAATCGCGAGACTGCTCTCCGTCACCGTAGATCACCGGCTGCTCACCGCGAGTCAAACAATCGATGAATCGCGAAATCACTCCCGAGTACTGGGAACCAGGATCCTGACGGGGACCAAAGACGTTGAAGTAACGAAGTGAAACGGTTTCGAGCCCGTAGACTCGCGTGAAGACCTGGCAATAGTATTCGCCGACCAGTTTGGCCACAGCGTAAGGCGACAAAGGATCCGGCGCCATTTCTTCACGCTTCGGAAGAGTCGGCTGATCTCCGTAAGCCGAGCTCGAGGCGGCATAAACCAGGCGACGAACTTTTTTGTCTCTGGCTTCTAACAGCAGCGAAAAGGTGGCGTCCAGACAAGCTTCGTGAGTGTCACGAGGATTCTCAACTGAACGAGGAACTGAGGGAATGGCGGCCTCGTGAAAAACCAGCTCGACATCCTCGAGCGCGCGCGCGAGGGCTGCCTCATCTGCAAGGCTGGCATGAATAAAGTCCAGATCGCCTTTGATCTCTTCGAGGTTTTCGCGGTGTCCGGTGGACAGGTCGTCAATGACGCGCACGCGCACGCCGCTGGCCGCCAAAGTTGAGGCGACGTGCGAGCCGATGAAACCAGCCCCGCCAGTAACTAATGCTATTCCTGAAAGGCCCATTCTCCAGCCTTACCTTCCAACCCCGACGTAAGTAAATCCTAACTCCCTCATATCCGACGGATCGCAGATGTTTCTGAGGTCGGCAATCATCGGACTCTTCATCAAGTCGCGGATGCGAGACATATCGAGCGCGCGGAATTGATTCCACTCGGTCACAAACACGAGCGCATCAGCGTCTTTCACGGCTGAATACTCGTCTTCTGCGTATTCGATCCCCGAGACCATTTTTTCGGCTTCAGTCATCGATACTGGATCATAGGCGCAAACCCTGGCGCCTTCCTGCATAAGTCCCCGGATGATTTCAAGGGATGGAGCCTCGCGCATATCATTGGTCTCCGGCTTAAAGGCGAGGCCTAGAATTGCAATCCTCTTATCCTTTAGATCGCCAACGAGCCGTTTGATCTTCGGAAGCATTGCTTGCTGCTGCCGGCGGTTTACTTCGATAACCGAGTCAACAATCAAAGAATCGCTATCGAATTGACGAGCGACCGACGCGAGCGCGCGAGTGTCTTTCGGAAAGCAGGAGCCACCGAAGCCGGGACCGGGATGGAGAAACTTCCCGCCAATGCGTCGATCCATACCCATCGCGCGAGCTACGTCATGTACATCGCAGCCAATTTTTTCACACAAGTTGGCAATTTCATTGATGAAAGAAATTTTTGTCGCGAGAAAAGCGTTAGCGGCATACTTGGTCAGCTCAGCTGCTTCGAGCGAAGTAATCACAAAGGGAGCTTCAATCAAGTAGAGAGGCCGGTAAAGATCTCGCATTATGGCGATGGCTTCTTCGTCCCGGCTGCCAATTACCACCCGGTCGGGTCGCATGAAATCGTTAATAGCAGCGCCTTCACGCAGAAACTCCGGATTGGAAACAATGCCGAAATTTACTTTGGATTTCTGTTCGCTGCGAATCAGTTCGCGCAGCCGCTCACCGGTCCCGATTGGAACCGTAGATTTGGTAACGATCACTTTGTAGCCATTCATGTGCTGCGCGATGGATCTGCCGGCAGCTTCTACAAAACTGAGATCTGGCGAGCCATCGTCTTTTGGCGGAGTTCCGACAGCGAGAAAGATGACCAGGGATTGTTCGATTGCCTGCTTCGCATCAGTGGTGAACTTCAAACGATTCGCTGATGAATTCTTGGCAACCAACTGTTCGAGGCCAGGCTCGTAGATTGGCATGATTCCTGCCGTCAGCCGATCTATCTTTTCAGCATCAACGTCCACGCACGTAACGTCGACACCGAACTCGGCGAAACAGGCGCCCGTCACCAAGCCCACGTAGCCCGTGCCAATTACCGCAATTTGCATTGGAAAGCGACCTTTGGAATGAATTCGAGGAAAACAGAGTGGCTGAACACAAAACTTTGCGGGTCACGCGCGAGTAAATTTCGCGTGACCCGCAATTCTATTTCTTCAAAACCGCACGCTGAAACGATGCGATGCAGTATTGTCCGGAACGAGCCAATCTTGCTAAGCCAGTTATTTCGTCGGACTGACTACGACAACCGTTCCACCGAAGTTGAGATCGTCATTGTCACGGCTAACCAGGATAATGGCAGCAATCGCGCCACCAGTGGCAAGCAAGATAGCAGCGAGGGCGCCGCCGCTGAGTTTGTGATCATCGTCGTCAGACTTCGCTTGCGGAGTGCCGGCAACACCACTCGAACCAGCAGCAATCTTCGTTACGGTAGTTCCAGATGTCAGCGCGGCTAAACCAGCGTGCGTGCTAACCATCGTAGTTCCATTTTCGATAGCAGCAGTGAACGAGGTCGCCTGGGTTCCATCAACCGACACGGCACCATCTTTGGTGGTGAGATTGACTGAAACTCCTGCCGGAGTGGAAACGCGAGCACGACCGGAGTCAAGGAGACCGGAGATGCCATTGTCCGTAAAGCTCAAACGAACACTCGAATCAGCAAGCACCTCGACGCGGCCCAGCTTACCCAAGCTCACCACGGCGCTGCTGTTCTTCGCAGTAACGATTACGCTGTCTGAAAAAATCGTACCGCCAGAAATTGCTTTCTGGCCATTGACGGTAACATCACCGCTCACAGACAACTCACCTGAGCGTGCTCCCGGTGTCGCTAACGCGATCATCGAGGTAACACTCAGAACGGCCGCAGCGGCGATCATCGCTATAAACTTGCGGCTCCAAGTTTTGTTAGTCATTAACCTTCCTCCCGTAAAGTGAAACAAATTCAATTGCGTATCGCTACGGCTGAATACTATGCGGAGAGTTACTCTCCCCTGATTCGTTGCCTCAGCTTACCTGTGCGAAACGCCCGAAAACTGTAGAATGGCGAGCCACAAAGGCTTAAAACTCTCGGCTTTTTTACACGATTAATAGGCGTGTGTCAACAACCATTTAGCCGAAGTTTTACACGAAATTGTGCTTTTTTAAATCAGCGGGTGGAGCATAGCATCGCCTCATGGTCCTAGTCCAGAGTTTTCTCTCCAACTATTGATTTCTAAAGACCATAGCGCTTAGACCACCCGAACTTCGGCTCGCGTGGCAACGAATCGAGCGTCAATCAGCCTATTAAGGATTCCTAACGCGTCGTGGGCGAGTCTTGGGCTCGCTGGCCGGGGATGCCAGCACCGACCCACCGCCGTCTCCACCAGCGGCTGATTTCTTCCGATCTTCAGCCTGTTCGTAAGGATCCAGCCGGGCAAAAACATGAAAAAGCTCAACGGATCTCACGGAACCAAGGTACCGGAACGTGCTGTTATACGTTTTTCCGACCACCAGTGCAGAAATAGCCGGCGGACGTTCAAAAAGCGTCCCCATCTCGTCAGCAACTACTGCTTCCAACTCTGGCAAGTAGTCGTTGTGAGTCTCGCGCGCGATGCGGATTGCAATCTCGCGGAGCGCGCGAATGCGATTTGAGTTTCGTTTGTAATAGGCGCGGCTGATTTCCCGGCGGCTGACGCGGTCGTCCACGACTTCCTGCTCATTACGGAGATAACCAAGGTAGGCTCGGACTACTGGACCAAACTGCTGCTCATCAACGTCGGTGCTTTGCCCTAAAGTACTCGAAGCTGTGACCGCAGCAGAGCAAAGAACAAGCGCTAAAGTCACCAGCCTGGACCATTTCAACTTCATAAAGCTCTTACTAACCCCTGTTCCTTTGAAACTCTTTCGCACAGCGACGGCAAATCGAAATTGCCGCCCGGGACCTGCTCGTCATGATCCAGAGGTCTCATTGCGCCTCCGTGTTCTCGATGTTACATTGATCTTCCAACCACGTTAAGCTGGGAACCGCATTTGTTATGACCAACCAGCCATCGAAGCCAGGCTTTACAGGAAAGAAAGTTGCGCTCGGAATATCGGGTGGCATTGCTGCCTATAAAGCTGCCGAGATTCTACGTGGTCTGCAGCGAGCTGGTTGCGAAGTGCGGGTGGCGATGACCAAGCGGGCTTGCGAGTTTATTCAACCATTGACCTTTCGTGCTTTGTCCGGCGCGCACGTGATCGTTGATGACTATGCGCCCGACAATCCGGATCCGATCGCGCACATCACGTTCTCTCAAAGTGTCGATCTGCTGTTAGTCGCTCCAGCCACCGCTAACATCATAGCGAAGTTTGCCAACGGCGTGGCTGACGATTTTCTAACCTCAACATACCTTGCTTCACACGCACCGGTTTTGATTGCGCCGGCCATGAACACAACGATGTGGGAACATCCGGCGACACAACGCAATCTCAACCGCTTGCGTGAAGACGGTGTCCGCATACTGGAACCCGACGCCGGCGAAATGGCCTGCGGCACAATCGGGCCAGGACGCTTGAGCGAACCGGAAAAGATTGTCACCGCCGCATTGGAAATGTTGAGTGCGCGAGAGAGAGCCGGTGACTTGACGGGTGAACGAATTCTTTTGACGGTAGGCGCAACGCGCGAAGAGATCGATCCGGTCCGTTTCATCTCCAATCGATCTTCGGGCCGGATGGGTTTCGCGCTGGCCGAAGCAGCTCTTGCTCGTGGCGCCGAAGTTAATATTGTCGCGGGCTTCACCAGTGTTGAGCCGCCGGCGCATGCCACACTGACAAGAGTGCAGTCCGCGGCGGAAATGCATCGAGCGGTAATGACTCGACTCAAGAATGCCTCGATCTTTATCGGCGCTGCTGCAGTTGCTGACTATCGTCCCGTTAATCGCGCCGAGGCTAAGATCAAAAAATCTTCGGATAGTTTTGAGCTCGCGCTCGAGCGCACCGAAGACATTCTCGCTGAAGTGGCCGCCTCACGCAGTCGCGACCAGCTTGTGGTTGGTTTCGCTGCCGAGACAAACAATCTAATCGAAAATGCGCGAGCCAAGCTGAGCAAGAAGAAGCTTGATCTTGTAATTGCGAACGACATCACCCAAAACGGCGCCGGCTTTGATACAACGACCAACATCATCACGATCATCAGCAAAGATAACGATAAGGCTTTGCCGCTACCGCTCATGTCTAAGCGAGAAACTGCGGATCGCATTCTTGACGAAGTGGTTCGGTTACGAGGCTTGATGGTTCACTCTGCTACCAGTTCAACAGGTTCGAACTAACCATGTTATCGGATTCGATAGAAAACGAGCTGGCTTCACTTGCCGACGCAGCTCACGAGCACGTCTTGTACATGCAGGAACTGGGCGCCGACGGCTTTGAAGGCGAAGTCGTGACACGTTCGGTACCGATCGAGGTAAAACAGCGACCGGCTGCGCCTCAACCAGTGCCGAGAAAAGCTGTACCTCCCGCGCCGAGCCAGCGAAGTAACGCCACACCTTCTCCATCGACATCTGCCAATTCCCTTTTTGAAGACATCTTCAAAGGTCCGGAAACAAAGCTGCCGGAATCGAATGAGACTTTCGCAGAAATCTGGGCTGACGTCGGGGACTGTTCGCGTTGCGATCTTTGTAAGGGACGAACCAACATTGTTCACACTGAAGGCAATCAAAAAGCCCGTTTGATGTTTGTTGGGGAAGCTCCGGGAGCTGATGAAGACTCGCAAGCCAGACCCTTTATTGGTCGCGCGGGTCAGTTGCTGAACAAGATCATCGAAGCAATAGGCATGAAACGTGAAGAAGTTCTAATCGGGAATATTAATCGCTGCCGGCCACCGGGAAATCGCGCTCCCCTTCCCGACGAAGTTGTGATGTGCAAGCCGTTTCTGTTGCGAGAAATTGCTTCCGCGCGACCCGAAGTGATCGTGGTTCTTGGAAACACGGCGATGAAGAACCTGCTCGACACTCGTGAAGGCATCACCCGGTTGCGCGGGATATTTCAGGATTACAAAGGCATCAAAGTCATGCCGACATTCCATCCTGCTTACTTGCTCCGCGATCCCTCCAAGAAACGTGAGACCTGGGAAGATCTGAAGAAGGTTCGGGATTATCTCGATAGCACTCGTGCAAAGCCCTAAACAAATAGCTGAATCACACGCAAAAGAGCCTGGGGAAAATCCATCCGGCAGTCTCAAAGATACAGAGACCAGCGTTCCCATCTCAGAGCCGGAACTCACTCCTGAGCCAGCTAATCCAAATAAATCTTCGGATGAGCCGAGCCGCTACGCCAATGTAGCGCTCCCGGTCCATGTCAACCAGACTTTTACCTATTCACTACCGCCGAACATGCAGGAAGTGGCTCAACCCGGGGCACGGATCCTCGTCCCGTTCGGCCGCAAACTCATCGTCGGCTACATCGTCTCTCTTCACGAGCGGTCTGAAGAGCGGCTCGAAATAAAAGAAGCCGAGGAGCTGATCGATGCGGTGCCGCTTGTTTCGTCCGATGTGCTTGAACTGACGCGGTGGGTATCGGATTACTATGCCGCGCCGTGGGGTGAAGTGCTGAGAGCAGCCCTACCGCCAGGCATTAGTCAAAGCGTCGATCAGGTTCTTTCGTTAACGGAGGCGGGCAGCGAAGCTCTGGCCAAGGGGCGAGAGCAAGAAACTAAATCGCAAAAGCTTCAGTTGATGGAGTTGGTTGCGCAAAAAGATCGGCTAACTCTGAAGGCAGCCGCGAGCGCGATGGGCCAACCGCAGGCATTGAACGCGGCCCGTGCTCTCGAACAAGCAGGCTGGCTCATCATCAAGCAACAGCGCCGGGGCGCTACCGCGAAGGAGAAAACTCAACGGGCCGTCCGTCTTCTCAGTAACAGCCCAACCGAAGCCTTACGCGAACCTCAGCGGCGCGTAATCGACACGCTTGAGCGCGCAGGCGGAACTCTTTCCGCGAAAGAGTTGTTGCGCCAGGCCCAAGTCAGCGAGTCAACGATTAAGACTTTGCAGAAGCACAATCTCGTGGAGCTTTTCCAGGAGGCCGTGCGCCGAGATCCGTTAGCCGAGGCTGCACTGCCCGAACGCACGGCTTTCGAACTTACAGCAGAGCAAGCCGCGGCACTCAGTGAGATTGAAAGCCAGCTTGCAAAACACGAGTACTCCACGTTTCTGTTGCACGGTGTCACGGGCAGTGGCAAGACTGAGATTTACATTCGGGCAATGCGAACGGCGCTCGCTTCGGGACACTCAGCCATGATGCTCGTGCCCGAGATTGCATTGACTCCGGTCTTTTCGCGGCGGCTGCGCTCGGAGTTCGGAGACCGGGTCGCAATTTTTCACTCCTCTTTGTCGGCCGGTGAACGATTCGATGAATGGACAAGAGTACGAAACGGCGAGGCCCGGATCGTGATCGGCACCAGGTCAGCAGTTTTTGCTCCCGTTACGAAGCTTGGATTGGTAATCGTTGACGAAGAGCACGAGGCCACCTACCGTCAGCAGGAGTCACCGCACTACAATGCGCGCGACACTGCGATCGTGCGAGCTCAAAAGGCAGGCGCCGTGGTTGTGCTGGGTTCGGCGACTCCATCGCTCGAGTCTTATCACAACGCCCATCTCGAGAAATACCGATATCTGTCGCTGCCGAACCGCATCGGTGGACGGCCACTCGCAAAGGCTCGCTTGATTGACATGAGATCCGTCTTTGCGAAACATGGAAAGCCCAGAGTTTTTTCCGATCAGCTCCTGGAAGCCATCGAAGAGACACATGCGCGCGGCGAGCAATCGATCATCCTGCTCAACCGACGAGGATATTCGAGCTTCGTTCTTTGTCGAACGTGCGGTGACTCGATGCAGTGCGAGAACTGCGATGTCACGCTGACGTATCATCGCAGCGAGCGCGTTGTCGTCTGCCATTACTGCAACTTCCGCCGGCCTGCGCCTAATGTCTGCCCGAGCTGCTCGGGAAAGTACATCTACTACGTCGGCGAAGGAACGGAGCAGCTTGAGGAAATGCTGGGCAAGCTGTTTCCGAATCTCCGGCTGGCGCGAATAGATCGTGACACCACAGCCAGGCGGAGCGTGTTTGAGAATTCGCTTTTCGATTTCAGCGAGGGGCGACTGGATATGCTGGTCGGAACGCAAATCCTCGCTAAGGGACATGATTTTCCGAATGTGACGCTCGTTGGTGTGGTTTCAGTTGATGCTGGCCTGGCGTTGCCGGACTTCCGTTCAGCTGAGCGGACTTTTCAGTTGCTGACGCAAGTGGCTGGTCGTGCCGGCCGCGGAGATCTTGCCGGACAGGTTCTGATTCAGACTTACCACCCGGACCACTACGCGCTTCTCCATGCTTGCGCCCAGGATTACGAAGCGTTTTATGAGGAAGAGATTCGCTACCGGAACAATCATTCTTATCCTCCTTTCGTGGCGCTCGCATCGCTGCTGGTTCATGGGCCCGAGATAAATCGCGCCCGGGAGAGCGCGTTGGAAGTACGAAAGGAACTGGACGCTGCTAATCCGGAGCGTGAATGTCGCGTGCTTGGCCCGGCCCCGGCTCCGCTGGCGCGTCTGAAAGGCGAGCATCGGATTCAATTACTAATAAAGTCGCGCAGCCGGCGCCGCTTGCGTCAAGTGATCGACACTGCGATAACAGCCCTCGCCGCGCGCAGTCAGAATACACGCAGCATTAATATTGAGATTGACCCAATCTCGGTGATGTAGATGAATGCATGCATGCTTACTAGCCGTGCATGAAAGTAAGTAAAAGACTATCCGCAGATTACGCAGATTCCACGGATGTTTTTGTTTGCCGAGAATAGAACGGCGTCCCGGAAGGTGACCCTTTTGATGCCCATGAATTCAAACAATCTCAACCCAACGAGTTTGAATCCGCTCGACGGCTTTGGTTTTCTTACATCTGTGGAATCTGCGTAATCTGTGGATGTCCTTGGTTCTATTGGGAGCCCACCCAGCGCCTACGGCAGGTGGTACGGAAAGATCGCAGTGCGTTAAACTCCGCGGTATGAAACTCTCTGAATTAGCCACGCTGACGCTTTCCAAAGTTGAAGGCTCATCGGATGACATTGAAATAGTCGGAGCAGCTGGTCTTGATGAGGCTGCCGCGGGACACGTAACGTTCCTCTCGAATCCTCGTTACACGCCTCGACTAAAAACAACACGAGCGTCGGCGGTTTATCTGGCTGAGAATGTCGAACTCGGCCGCAATGACATCGCGGTGCTGCGAGCTGCCGATCCCTATTTGGCCTACACACGAGCGCTGCGCGTGCTGAATCCTGAAGCGCCCGTTACAGCCTTCATTCATCCCAGTGCCGTCATTGATTCGACCGCGAAGCTAGCTGACAACATTTGGATTGGCGCCTGCGCAGTCATCGGAGCCCGGGTCGAGATTGGTAGCGGCGTACGCATCTTTCCGAACGCAACGATTTACGACGACGTGGTCATCGGGAACGACTCAGTAATTCACTCGGGCGTGGCCGTTCGTGAAAGAACGCAGCTAGGCCAGCGAGTAGTGATTCACAATAACTCGGTGATTGGATGTGACGGATTTGGATTCGCGAAAGATGAAGAACGTCGCTGGCTCAAGATTCCGCAGACGGGGCGCGTCGTAATTGAGGATGACGTCGAGATCGGCGCCGGCGCCACGATCGATCGCGCTTCGGTAGGAGAGTCACGCCTCGGCCGCGGAACAAAAATTGATAATCTGGTCCAGATCGGACATTCGTGCACGATAGGCGAGGACTCGCTTCTTTGCGCTCAGGTGGGCCTGGCAGGTAGTTCTCATATTGGCAGCCGCGTGATTCTGGCGGGACAAGTGGGAATTGCAGGCCATCTGACTATCGGCGACGACGTCGTTGTGACCGCAAAAAGCGCAACTAGTCACGACGTGCCCGCCGGCAAGATGATCTCCGGGATACCCGCCTTTGATAATCGAGATTGGCTACGCTCGACTGCCGCCTTCCGACGACTCGGTGAGATGGCTCGGACGATTCGTCAGTTGGAGAAGAAGCTGGCAGCAATTGAAGGATCATCTACGAAGGATTAGCTTTCCAAAAACTTTAGCCGCAGATTCCGCAGATTGCACAGATGTAAAAGCACTAGGGTAGGATCATGATTCAGCTTTACGAGGCACGCTGGGATTGTTTAAGAAATCGGTGGCATCAAAGGCGGCGTCCTTTCCATACATCTTTCGACTCGCGCAAAACAAAAACATCTGTGGAATCTGCGTAATCTGCGGCTAAAGTTCTTATCTTCCTGCCGGAACCTGCAGCTGGACGCCGGACTGAACGTACATGATGGTTAGCGGGCCTTGATGGTTCCGGATACCCTCCGCGCGGGCACGCTCGATCTCCAGCTGCAATTCAAGCTTCTTGCTTTCGAGCAGAGCCGAAGGATTAGCTTTCCAAAAACTTTAGCCGCAGATTACGCAGATTGCACAGATGTTTTTGTTTAGTGAGAATGGAAAGGTATATGGCCGACGGTCACTTGGGATACCACTGAATTTCCCAAGAATCCTGACTAGCGGCGCCAGTGGAACCACTCATCATGCGTCTTGCTTTTACATCTGTGGAATCTGCGTAATCTGCGGCTAAAGTTCTTATCTTCCTGCCGGCACTTGCAGCTGGACGCCAGACTGACCGTACATGATGGTTAGCGGGCCTTGATGGTTCCGGATACCCTCCGCGCGGGCGCGCTCGATCTCCAACTGCAACTCGAGCTTCTTGATTTCGAGCAGAGCCGGATTGGCAAAAGTCTGCGCTTCTATCTGCTTGGTTTGGGCGGCGACTTTCGCGGCTTCCAGTCGAGCCTCTTCTGCCTGCTTTTGTTTCTCATTGGCAACCACTCCCGAGGCCGCTGCTTCGACCCGATCGTCCAGGAAGTCAGGATTGCCAATTTGAACCGACTCGGTGATGAGCAGTAGCTGGCTACCAAGCTGCGGCCGCAGTGATTCCAGGATCCGCTTTTGAATCAACTCCTGGTTGGCGTAAATCTCGTAGGCGCCGTAGTCGGCGAAAGCATTGCGCGCTTCCGTCTGCACGATTCCTTTTAAGATTTCGTTCCGACGGCGGTGCCTCTCCTCTTCTGAGAATCCGTACTTGCGCACGTACTCCGCAATCTTCGCCGGGTCGGAATACGCAGTCAGGGAAATCTCGACCTGAAGGGCGGCGTTGTCTTTGCTGGTTACGCGCACTTGCGCGCTTTCAGTAAACGATTTGATGTTGACGTCGTAACTCCTTCGTCCGGGCGCAACCGTAGTGAACCAGCCGTCCGATGGTGTGTAGATTCGTTCAATCGCCCCCCACTTGGTCACGACCTGGACGGTACCTTCCTGCGCGTATTTGATATTTGAGTAAGTCACCATGCTACCCACCACGACAACGATGAGAATCACAGCCACCACAACGATGAAGTAGATACGTCTCGGCATAGATCTTCGTCCTCCGTTGCTATTTACAATCTCGGGCCACTGTTCCTTCATTGTGCCTGGTTATACGCAGGTAAAGCTTTGCTGGGGAGCGCAGGCATCCCTTCGCCGGGAGCGCAGGCATCCCTTCGCCGGGAGCGCAGGCATCCCTGCCTGCCTGCCTTAGTTAGCTTAATCTTCAAAGAGGTCTCTTTGCCCCAAAGGCAGGCAAGGATGCCTGCGCTCCCAGGGATTAGGTGATCGCGCCGCCGTCGACGATGACGACCTCGCCGTTCATGAAACTATTTCGATCGCTCACCATGAAAGCTGCATACTCCGCTAACTCGAGCGGATTTCCCATTCGTCCGGCTGTCGCCCAGAAGGAATGCATTTGCAGTAATCGCTCCGGCAACAGAGCTGCCAGCTCGGTGTCAAATATTCCCGCTGCAATCGCGTTCACGCGCACGCCGAAGGCTCCAGCCTCGCGCGACAGGCACTTGGTGAATCCAATCATCGCCGCCTTGGAAGTCGCATAGTGGACGGCCGTCGGCAGTGAACGCAGCGCGCCTATCGAGGTGATGTTGAGAATGTTTCCCTGGCGCTGCCTGATCATCTTTTTGTAGATCGGCTTAGTCACGGCAAACAGGCTGTCAACATTCGTGTGAATAACTTCATCCCACGCCTTGTCTGTCGTGGTCGCGAAATTGTCGCCTCGATTTACAGCGGCGTTGTTAACCAGAACGTCAATGCTGCCCCACAAGTCGATAATTTCGCGGGTAACGCGCTTCATGCCTACTCGATCAGTGACGGAGACTTTGAACGACAAGGCCCGCCGGCCCAGCGCTTCAATCTTTGCCCGAACCTTCTCGGCAAGGTCATCACTCGAGTTGTAATTAAAAGCCACGTCAGCGCCTTCGCGCGCGAAGACCTCACAAATGGCAGCACCAATACCTCGCGTGCCTCCCGTAACAAAAGCGCGCTTTCCTTCGAGCAATAAACTCACCAGTAGTCTTCTCCCAAAAACGCCCGCTTCGACGAAGGTAAGCGGGCGAACTGAACTCAAGTCGATCCGTTTTTCTTAGGCTGAATTAAATCCTGAAATGCGCCACCCGTCAACAACCCTGCGCGCTCGACCAATCTTTAGCCACAGATTACTCAGATTGAAAGTGGATCTTTGGCCTTTGATCTTTGGTCTTTGCGCGTGAGCGGCATACACGTTGACTCGTCCTTAAGGACACCTTTCGTGATCGCCATATAAAATGAATAGATTCAACTACAAAGATCTAAGAACAAAGTCCAAAGACCTGCTTTTTACATCTGCGTAATCTGTGGATAGGTTTTACTTCACCCGGCCTTTGCCAGCAGTGACTCCTCTTCGAGCTCTGCTGGGGCGGGCATTAGAGCTGCGATTTCCTCTACAATCTGGCGCGTGGCATTGGGGAATGCCAGGCCGAGGGTTGCTGCTCGCATAGCTGAGTAATGGGCCGTATCTTCCACCATTCGTCGCACAATCGGCACGATATCGCGGGCTTGCTTGAGAAGAATACCGGCGCCTCGCTTGATAAGCAGATTCGCCGTGCCCAACTCCTGGGGCATCGGTGTGGTGATAGCGTCAGCAATAATCGGTAACCGGCAGGCCAGCGCTTCGAACGTCGTCAGGCCGCCGAGCTTTGAAATCATTACATTAGCAGCACTCATTAACTGTTCGACATGATCGGAGTAGCCAATGACCTTGATTGGAAAGCGAGCCTCTCCGGCCATCGACTCGATCGTGGCACGTAGCTCTTCATTTCGTCCGGCGAGAAAGATAGCCTGGACATCAAGCTCGCCATGGATCAACTCACGGAAGATCTCAGGGATATTTCCGCCGCCTTCCCAGCCTGCATTTACAAACACCGTAAACTTTTCCGGATCCAGTCCGATAGCTTTGCGAGCCGCGCGCGCAGCCTGTTCACCCGGAAAAGAAAACTTTGGATGAACCGGCATTCCCGATATCTTGATTCGCTCTGGTGAAATTCCGTAGTCGATCAATTGAGCTCGAGCTTCCTCACTGGCTACGAGATAAAGCTGGACGTCGTCGCAAGCCCAACCTTTCCAGAAGCCGTAGGCAGGATCCGTAACGACGGTAACGAGCGGGATCTTTCCGGCGAGACCCGTTTCCTTTAGTACTCTAGCGAAGATATGTTGCGTAAGTGGGTGGACGCTGACGACTATGTGTGGACACCAGCGCTCGAACTGTTCGCGACAATAGCCGATGCAGCGCTTTTGAAAAAACTCTCGAGTCTCGGGACGCACGCGATTGATCAGCCAGTAATAGTACTTCATCCAATGCTGCTTGTTACGCAGCAACCAGTTGTAGAGCGCCACCAGCTTGGCTGTGATGTGATGGGAATCCTCAACCGCGCGTATGACGCGGACAGCATATGATTCGCTGGCCAGAAACTTCTGCACACCAGCAGCAATCGCAGTCGCCGCCGACCGGTGTCCCCCGCCCGTATCGGACGAGATGATCATGATCTTTGGAATTTTGGGGTCGTTCATTTTACTGTGCTAGGCACGCACGGTTAGTCCGTCAACTTCTTCCTGGCCACGATCAATATCGCGCCGCGCTTTCTTCATTTCACGTTCAAGTCTCTTGATCTTTATCAAGTGGCCAGGATTGAAAGGAAGCGATGGATAGTAGCTGTTCGATTCATGGGTGCAGAAGCAGCCGTCTGCGGCCTTCTTCCGTCGCTCGGCCATGGCGGGCGACAACCAAAGCTTCTGAAAATTCCAGTCGAAATCTCGCAGGTTCGCGATTGGGGCCAGGTTCTCGCAGGACGAGACGGTGCCTTCGTCATAGATCACGCCGCCTGCCGTGCCCGCGTAGCAAGTCATCTGCGCTTGCTGGGTTTCCTGTGTCTTCGCAATCAAGCCATGCATGTAAATGTCGATGGCAGCCTTGAAGAAGCCAGCATCGCCGCCGTAGTTGTTCTTGATGGCGGCATGACGAGAGTCGTCATCGATCAGCTGCGCCAGCTTCGCATAGCGCGAGTGGTCGATATCCAATTCCTTTGGATCGGCTGACGGCGGCCGAATGTAATTGAAGTTCACCTTATCAGGCTTTAGGTCGTACTTCAGGAAGTCATACCAGTCGAAGATCGTGTCCTGATTGGTATTCATGAAGCAGGTGCAGGTCTGCACATCGAGACGCTGGTATTCCTTCTTGATCGACTGCAGTTGGCGCGCGGTCTCGATGGCAATGTCCCACGAACCGGGTTTCTGCCGAATCTTTTCGTGCTGATCCCGCAGGCCATCGATTCCCAGCGCTACAGTGACGTTCAAACCGGGGCACTCTTCGAGAATCCTCGTGATGTCGGGAAAGATTCGCTTCTGAATCTGGCCGTTTGACATGATGTAGATCGATTCGAGCTTGTTGTTCTGGTAGAAGGCTCGCGCGATCTCGGGCAGGTCTTTCCGCGTAAAGGGCTCGCCGCCGGCGAGAATTAGAACGCCAAGATTTCCGCCGAGCGTTTCTGAGATTTTCTCGATCTCATGCGTCTTCATTTGCAGCTTCTTGCGCGGGCGATCGTCGAGCTCGTCCGTGAAGAAACAATGAGTGCAGCGCATATCGCAAACGGAAGTAACCAGGATATTCAGCAGAATGGGCGAAAAGGGCCTGCCTACAGCCAGGTTCGCGTAGCGCTTCAAAAGTTCTTTGGTCGTAAAATCCATCTCAACCTCTATGAAAACATTGGATGATTCTCAATAAATAAATCATCTACCAGCATCGACCAGCCGGGCACTGCCGGCTCGGCGTTGGCCGTCTCTCCTCGTCGATAAACATGCGGCCCAGTCGGGTTGTCAGCCGAATAGCCTTTGATGACTTCATCACTCAATAAGTTCACATCCCAGACAATAAGAGTTCCAGCGGCGAAATAGTCCGCTCGCTTCTTTGCCATCTGAATTTCAGCAGCCGGCCCGTAGTCCCCTTCGCTGCGAACCTCTGCCGCAAACACAGGAGCCCCATCGAAAAACTTCATGCCCGTCCATTTTCCAGTATGAAAGGCTACATCTGGACTGAACGATTCACGGTTTGGTAAATAAACCCTGAAGGCGGCGTTATCGTTAATAGCGAAGCCCGTTTTGTTTAATCGGCTATAACTATCCAGGCTTTTGAAAATCTCTGATGTTGCGTAGTTTGGCGCTGCTCCAGTCGGGGACATGGGCACTATTTCTCCATCGACGATCTCAGCCTTGCCGTCAACTCGGTACAGATCTTCGATGGTGGCTCGCAGCTTTGTACTCATAACCAAACAGAACCCGGGAAAAATCTTACCACAGAATGACTTAATGCCTCAGCCCAACAAGTGATCTGAGATTGAAATCTGGGATTTGAAATCTGAGATCTGAGATCTGAGATCACTCCCCACGATCATAGGACAGAACAGCTCGTCGTTTTGTGACAACGGTCATACAAACAACGCCTAGCGATCGTTGCGGTTGCCGATACCCAAAGCACGCATGCGACGATAAAGATGACTGCGGTCGACGCCCATCAATTCAGCAGCGCGAGACACGTTGCCATCGGCTTCAGAGAGTTTTTTCTGAATGAACTCGCGATGATAAGCATCCGTGGCTTCTTTAAAGGATGGAAATCTGAATGAGGCTGCCGGCGGTTCTTCTTTTCCATGGGGAGGCAAATCGCTGGCACTTACTTTCCGTCCGGGGAGCATGATAACTACCCGCTCGATCGTGTTCTTGAGCTCGCGCACATTTCCCGGCCAGGAGTAATTCTGCAAATCTTCAAGAGCTTCGCTCGTGAAATCTTTGGGTTCTTTCCCATAAGGCAGCGAGAACTTCCGATTGAAATGCTCCACCAGCAACGGAATGTCTTCCAACCGCTCGCGCAAAGGCGGCAGCTCAAATGGAATTACATTGAGACGATAATAAAGATCGGGGCGGAAATTTCCCTGCTCAATTTCGATGTCGAGTCGCTTATTGGTAGCGGCAATGACGCGCACATCGACGGCTACGGCGGACGCACTGCCAACTGGCTCGAAGCGCTGCTCCTCGAGGACTCGCAACAGCTTTGCCTGTAGCCCTGGACTCATATCACCAACTTCATCAAGAAAGAGCGTAGCGCCATCAGCCAGCTCAAATTTTCCCTTCTTCGCCGAAGTAGCGCCCGTGAATGAGCCTTTCATGTGACCAAAGAGCTCAGACTCAATCAACTCCTCAGGTATTGCCGCCGAATTCACTTCAATGAATGAGGCTCCGGAACGTCTTGATTGAGAATGCAGCGCGCGCGCCACCAGCTCCTTACCGGTGCCGGACTCGCCGTAAATCAGGATACGGCCATCGGTCGGCGCGGCCACATTAATCTGCTGGCGCAAAGCTCGTATCGCGATCGACTCGCCGACCATCACGTATTCTTCAGCGAGCTCTGCTGACAACTCGGCATTCATTAATTCGAGCTGTCGCTGTCGCAAAGCGTTCCGAACAACCAACACGGTCTTCTCAATCGAGAGTGGCTTCTCGATGAAATCGAAGGCGCCCAGTTTCGTAGCCCGCACCGCGGTCTCAACATTTCCATGGCCGGAAATTATCACCACGGCGGCATCCGAGCCGTTTGCCCGCAGTTGCTTCAAAGTTTCAAGGCCATCAATTCCAGGGAGCCAAACGTCAAGCAGGACACAGCCGTACGGACGTCGCTCCACGGCTTTCAGACAGTCTTCACCGTTCGCGACGGCTTCGGCTACAAAGCCCTCGTCTTCCATCACGCCGCGCAACGTCTCGCGGATACCGCGCTCGTCATCAACAATGAGAATAGATTCCGGCATTCATTTGTACGACAGGCTGCTAGCCTGTCGCTGGTTTGTCGCCTCTAACGTTCCCTGTAAAAGGCTGGCTGAGTGATCAGATTTGCCATATATCAATTACCATTAATCATTTTCCATTTTCAGTGAATAGCCTCACACTCAGTCTGAACCAAATGAAAAATGGGAAATGATAATTGGCAAATGGAAAATGGGTCTTACTAATAACCTTGAAAGCCGCTCAAGCAATCGCTGCGGGCTGGCAGCCCGCAGTACATCACGTTGCCACGGCGGGCAATTCGATTAGGAACCTTGCACCGCGTGGATAATTATTCTCAGCTCTGATGCGCCCATGATGTTCCATCACTATTCGCTGCACGATGGCCAGGCCCAATCCAGTCCCGGTCCCTCTCGTCGAAAAGTACGGTTGAAATAATCGATTAAAAGCGCCGGGTCTAATCCCGTGCCCCGTGTCGGCTACTTCAGCGATTAACAAGCTGCTCGAGCTGTCATGTCGAGTCGTAATCGTAATCACCTGATCACCGGGCTGGTCAGAAACCGCATCGAGAGCGTTGTCGATAAGGTTCACAAAGACGCGCCTAAACTGCTCCGGATCCAACAACGCTGCTGGTAAATCGTCATCAAGCACCATCTTAATTTCGACGCCGGACAAACGTTCCTCGTAAAGACCCACGGCTTGTCTTACCACCTCGTTAAGATCGCCTGACTCCAGCCGCGCCATCGGCAGCCGCGCGAAACGCGAAAACTCATCGACCATCGCCTTCAAACCAGCAACCTCACGCGTGATCGTCTCGGTGCATTCATCGATCACGGTTCCGACATGCGATTCATCCGATGATTCGGGCTTCTTGAGATCTGTATTACCGTTCCCGCCATTCTGAGCGCCGTTACCGCTCAGCTTTCGGTAACTCTTAGCGATGCGCTCCGCGGACAATTGAATAGGAGTTAGTGGATTCTTGATTTCATGAGCCATGCGACGCGCAACTTCCGACCATGCAGCCGCTCTTTGAGCAGCGAGCAATTCCGACAAGTCTTCTATTACGAGCACAACGCCCCGACCGGAGCTTGACGGCGCCTGCAAGGCCGTAGCCGTCAAAGCCACCGGGATCGATCCCTTTTCAGCGGAGCCACGCGCCAACTGGGTTTGCTCCGATGTCTGTCCAGTGCGTCGAGCCCGACGCAACAACCGGCTCAGAACTACCTCATCATCTTCCGCAATCAAACTATCAAACTGAGCTTTGCCGGCCGTGTTTGCGTCTACACAAAGCATTCGCGCAGCGGCAGCATTGATGGTCGTGACTCGATTGTTCTCGTCCATCGAGATCACTCCGGTTGAAAGTGACTCGAGCACGGTCTCGATGTAGTTACGTCTCTCCTCCAAAGCAAGATTCTTCTCGCGCAGCTCAGCGGCGCCGGCTTCGATGCGCGAGCGATTCTCTTCCAATTGGTCGGTCATCTGATTGAACGAATGCGCCAGCAATGCCAACTCATCTTCTGCGAAGGTAGTCACGCGGTAAGACAAATTGCCGCGCGCAATTTCGTTCGAAGCTTCCGCCAGCGATTTGATTGGAGTAGCTATTCCGCGCGCCAGGTAAATCGCGACCCAACTCGACACAAACAGGAGAATGAGCGTCAATAATCCCAACGTGGAAATTCCCAACCAACGAACTTTCTTCTGTCTCCTAACCAGATCCTGAAACTCACCTCGCGAGTCAGAAATCTTATCGTTCAGATCAGCGTCGCTGCGCTTCGCCGGAGCAATCAAAAGGATCTGGCTTTCAGAAAGCGCGACCGCCATCACATCAAAGCCCTTGCCATCGACCAAACTCTCGCCGACGGTGGCCGCTTCGCGTCGCGCCTTCGCGAACAACGATTCAAGGTTTGCTCGATCGGCTTCCGAGAGACTCGTCTCACTTCGTGCGCGTACATCTCCTTGCGGGGTGACGATCTCAGCAGCAGAAAAATGCGCGGTAGTTACTGCCTTGTCGAGCGTTGCTTGCCACTCTGATTCCGGCTTCTTATTCAACATCAATCCAATCAGGGCGGCTGTGTCGCGCAAACTTCTTATATCGTTTCGATTGGCTTCGTTCTGCACTTCAGCTGCCTGGCGCATCACGGCCTGGGGAAACGGATTGAACCACTTTTCGAGCGAGCGATTAAGAAACAGGTACGAGAAGACGGCCATCGCCGTCACCGGAAGAAAGCTGATGGAAATAAAGTAGACAAGGAGTCGCGTCTTGATCTTTGAGCCGAGCTCGCGCGCCTGACGCTCACGACGGAGCTTGAGAAGGCTGCGAATGAAGATGAATGAAAAGACTATGAAGGCAACAAAGTTGAGGGTGGAGAGCGCGTAGAGGACGAGTGTGTCTGAGGGCGTGTCCGGCTTGACCACATTCCAAAGCCACAGCTGCTGCGAGGCTATGACCGATAAGAGCAAAACGACGACCGCGCCAAAAACCCACGGCACCCAGCGGCGCCGGCGCTTCGGCTTCCTGCGATCGATAGTCACTTTTTGCGGTCCATCATTCATCGCAAACTAAACTGGAGTTTAGCATAGGCCCTTGGAGCGTCGGCACAAGCGAAAGACTATCCGCAGTGGAAACCGATCTTTGGCCTTTGATCTTTGGTCTTTGTGCGTGAGCGGCATTCACCTTGACGCGTTCCTTAAGAACACCTTGCGTGATCACCACAACCAATGAATAGATTCAACTACAAAGATCTAAGACCAAAGTCCAAAGACCGCTTTTTTTTCCGCGTAATCTGCGGATAGTTTTCTCCCCGGTGTTTCGATTAGAATGCCCGCGCGGTTTTCTCTCCTTAGTTTCTAATCCGAATGGGACCACAAGACATATTCCTAAACAAAGCTGGACGACTGCGTAGCGGTTGGCGTGTGGGCATTTTCATCATTGTTTTTGGCCTCACTAATTTTCTGCTCGCCTGGTCGGTCAGAATCATGTTCATTCTAGGGCGAAACTTCTTCACGATTCCGCTGATTGACGACTTGATCTTCAGAATCACTCTGCTCGTGTCAGCATTATTCGCAGGATGGTTTTGCGCGCGCTTGATTGAAGGCTTGCCATGGCGAAGCCTGGGGCTCGGCTTTCACGAGCGATGGTGGTGGGACCTGCTCATCGGTTCGTTAGTCGGCGCCGGCTCGCTTCTGCTTGCCGCATTGATCGCGTTTGCCGCAGGCGGACTGCGATTCAGCTTCTCGGGGACACAGTTCCTGTTTGCCACTTCGAGGGCGCTGGCCGGGACGCTGGTCTTGTTTGTCGTCGGCGCTCTTGCAGAGGAGGCGGTCTTCCGTGGCTATCCACTGCAAACACTATCGCGCGCGCGACTCGCCTGGATAGGCATATTGATGACTTCCCTTCCATTCGCGCTCGTTCATTTGAACAATCCGAATGTCGTCGCCGGGTTCACTTTTGTAAACACAGCGTTAGCCGGTTTCTGGTTGGCCCTCGCGTATCTTCGCACGCGGAGTCTATGGTTTCCCCTGGGAGTACATTGGGCCTGGAATTGGGCGCTGGGCTCTGTACTTGGGTTGCCGGTCAGCGGCTTAACAATGACCAGGCATACACTGTTCCTGGGGCATGACTTTGGGCCGGCCTGGCTAACCGGCGGCAGCTATGGAATCGAGGGCGGATTGGCTTGCACTGTGGCACTCTTGATTTCGTTGGCATTCATTTGGCGCACTCGTTTAGTCGCAGCAACGCCGGAAATGCTCAAGCTCACCTCAGAAGAGAACCCAGTTGCGTCGTTGCGGAGCGACAGTTCGCGTTGAAACGCCGGCCGATAATGATCGGTCTGCCAGCGACGTAACGACAAACTGAAGAACCTCTTGCAAAACTCCTCTCATTCACACCCGGTTTCAACCGGGTGGTAACGGTCCGCGAGGACGCTCGAACCGTTTCAACGGTTTTCGCTTCTTAGTTGGCGGCTGAAACCGTTAAAACGGTTAGAGTGTTTTTGGTTACCTTACACACCCGGTTGAAACCGGGTATGAATGAGAGAGAGGAGATTTGCAAGAGCCTCTAAAGTTTGTCGCACTTCTTCGTTAACACTCTCCTTGTTCGTCCCGTCTTAAGCGGTGTCAGGAAGCCGTTGACAAAGCATTAATCAAGCCAGTCTTTTAACTTGCCAACGGAAAATCGCAGAAGTCGTGAACGAACGAGGCAGCGCAATGCTCGAGGCTGAAGCCACCGCAGAAATGTTTCTGATACCAGGCCCCAGCAAAACTGCTATCCCAGCGGAACCGTCCAGCTCACCGGAAGCGTTGCTAGTCAAAGCCGTGCTCGCAGGGAATCGCGACTCGTTCGGAAGACTTTATGAGCTCTACGCGCCGATGGTTCACGGAATTTTGCTGGCGCGCGTGCCTCGCACTGAAGTCGAGGATTTGGTGCAGGACATTTTCCTGCATGCCTTCAAAAAATTAACGACGCTGCGTGACGCGAATGCCTTTGGCGGCTGGCTGGCGATGATTACTCGAAACCGCGCCATGGACTTTCATCGTTCCAGCAAGCCAACCGTGGAAGTTAGGGAAGAACACGCCACTGGCGATCGTCGCAAACGCGCCAAGGCCGAGGAGATTCTAACTGTCATTCGCAGTTTGCCCGACGCATACCGCGAGACGCTCGTCCTCAGGCTGGTCGAAGGAATGACCGGACCTGAGATCGCAATGAGAACCGGACTGACCGCGGCTTCCGTCCGAGTAAACCTGCATCGGGGAATGAAGCTGCTGCGGGAAAAGCTGGGAATTCAAGTGGCAGAGCCGCAATCGTAAACGGAGTCGAACTATGAATAACGATTACTTGTGGGATCGAACTGGAGAGCCGGATGCGGAAGTTCAAGAGTTGGAGGACGTGCTCGGAACTCTGCGTTATCAACCGCAACCTTTGGTCTTACCTGATAACGTCCGTCTTGTAACCGGTCGCAAGTGGTACCCGATAATCGCGATTGCAGCAACGATTGCATTAGTTGTTCTCGCCCTCGGAGTTTGGTTACGAGTTCAACAAAGAGAGAAAGCGGCGCCAGGGCAAATAGCGAACAAGAACAGTCAAACTCAAGAGCATCAGACAATAGTCACAATCGAAGAACCGAGTCCGAAACGAGATAACTCGATTCAGAAGAAAGAAGTTGTGGTGAACCAGGTTTCTCAACCACGTAATCGGGTCACCGTAGCGCGACATTCGAATCGCCCAAGTCATTCGAATACTGCGAGAGAATTCACCGCCGCAAATCGAGCTGAGGCAGAAGCCGCGAAGGAACAATTAATGCTGGCGCTGCGAGTCGTAAGCGCCAAGTTGAATTTCGCTCAGCGAAAAACAGTCCCCGGAAATAACAACGTACGCTATCAACATAAAGTTGGCTAAACGGAGTAACTATGAACATACTCTTCCAAACTGGAATTAGACTGTCTTTGCTTTCGCTGACGCTGCTGATTTTTGCAGCAGCAGTAGCAAACGCACAGGACCCTCGCGTGCAAACGCAAAGCCTCGATCATCTGAGTAACAAAGCCAGCCAGACGGTGAACGTCAACATCGACGAGCGCCTCATGCAGATGACCGCCAAGTTCTTCTCGAGCGCAGATCCGGACGAGAAGAAGATCAAAGAGATCATCAGCGGCTTGAAAGGCATCTACGTCAGAGTTTTCGAATTTGAAAAAGAAAACGAATACTCGCCGGCTGACGTGGAGTCGATTCGCGTGCAACTGCGCAACCCTGGCTGGTCACCGATTGTTACCATCAACAGCAAAAAGGAAGGGTCTGTCGAGGTGTACCTGATGACGACTAACGATCGCATCACTGGCCTGGCAGTGCTGGCCATCGATCCGAAGGAACTGACGGTCGTGAACATCCTCGGACCCGTTGACCTGGAAAAGCTCACCGAGCTCGAAGGCCAGTTCGGAGTGCCTGTGCTCGACATTGAAAAGCCTGCGAAAACCAAAGTTAAGAACTGAGTCTCAGAAATGACAAAGCCTAAGCTTACATTCTTGATCGTCTTAACCCTGGCGCTGCTCTCCCGGATGTCTGCCGGAGCGAACGCGAAGAGCGATGACTTTGGCGCAGTCGTGAAGGCTATTGAGCAGTTCTACGGCGTCAAGCACCAAAGCATTCCCTTTCTCGCTAGGGCCGGCATGAAAGCGGCAACCGCCGCGGCGAAGATCAGAGGCGGGCAATACAAACGCATCGCCGAGGCCGGTAGTGTGAAGATTGCCTTTTTTCAGGATCAGGATTTTGACTCGCGGGGCAGCATTGCCAACTTCAAGAACACGCTGATGAGCGCAGTCAGCGCCACCTGGACTCCGTTAGTCCAAACGCTGTCACCGAAAGACGAAGAACAGACCTACGTTTTCATTCGTGACGCTGGACAGAAGATTAATGTCTTGGTTGTAACGCTGACTCGTCGTGAAGGAACCGTGGTTCAAGTCAACGTAAGTCCCAATACGCTGGCGCTGCTGATGCAAAGCCCCGAGGACATGGGCAAAGCCATCACCGACGACGCGGCGCAAGACGACAACTAAATTCAGGAGTGACCATGTTTACCCAACGAACAATTTCCGCACAGACGCAAGGGCGCAAAGCTGAAAGCATCCAACCTTGGCTGCTTGCTCGCGCTCGATCCCGCTCTCTCAGCAGCTTGCGCCCCAACTTTGCGCCCTTGCGCCTGTACGGAACTCTGCTTTTCGTCGTCGTTATTGCTTGCCTGTTGAGCTCGTTTCCGGCTGGAGCTCAGGAGCCCGCGGATACGATTCGAGTGGATACTCGCGTTGTGTTTCTCGACGCGCTCGTGAAAGACAAGAAGACTGGCATCCCGATTTCAGATCTCAAGATCGAAAACTTCCAGGTCTTCGACGATGGCAAGCCGCGCTCTATTTCCTACTTCACGCGCGAAGGGCAAGCTCGCAAGCCTCTGGCGCTCGTAATCATTCTCGATTGTCGCGAAGACGGGGCCGGCCGATTTCTGAAGCGGCCTGAGATCCTGAAGGCGATGACCGATGAGCTCGCAAAACTTCCTCCCGAAGATGAAGTCGCCGTCATGGCCATGAACATCGGCGAAGATGAAAGACGAGCGTGGCTCACGGAGTTCACTCATGATTCAAGCAAGCTCACCGCGGCATTGGCTCGTGTGCCTGCGTTCGTAGAACATCCGGAACAGTTTGAGAATGGAAACTTCTTCAGCGACGAACTCAACGCGAAAGCACAAAAACCAGAACCCAAAGCCGGCGTTACAGTGAATACTGGCGATGCTAATACCGCAGCTACTCCGCAAGCATCGCCGACTCCTGACGATGTGGTGGAAACCGAAGTCATAAAAGGCAAGAATGGAGCGACGGTTGTCCGTACGATGAAGAAGGATGGCTCAGTCTCGGCGAAGCGCACCAGTAGCAGCGGGAAGGTTGTCGTCGAGTTTGACGAGTTTTACGACATGGCGGCGGCGGTGCGAGATTCCGCTCGTTACAGCCGCCGGTTGCGACCGGCATCTCAGACCGCCGTCGTTTGGGTGTCAGACGGAATTGCGCCGATTTTCTTCGAAGACCGCGATGCGACCGAGCAGATCTTGATTCGTGAAAACATCATCTTCAACTCGTTGACTGTAGACCTGCGCACGCTATTCAAGTTCCTGATGCCAATCGGTAAACCAGTCGCAGGATGGATGGGCATCAGCCTCTACGGCAGCGCGAAGCACCTGGCGCAGCGCTCAGGCGGCGAAGCCGTACGAGTGAACCGGGTCAGCGATTATGGGTCCGGACTTTCCAAAGTTATCGGCAACCTGACCGCGCGGTACAGCCTGGGCTTTTCACTTTCTGAAGAGGAAAAGGATGACGGGAGATTGCACGCCCTCGAAGTGAAGGTGAAAGCTGAAGACGCTAAAGGTAAGACACGAAAGCTGAATGTCAGCTCTCGCCAGGGTTATTACATTCCCACTCCAGGAAAGGAAGTCACCACCGCCACCCGATCTAACTAAAGTCTCAGGTTTCAAGTTCCAGGTTCCAGGTCCGCCTAACCTGGAACTTGAAACCTGAAACTTGAAACCGAAAGACCGATCTAACTAAAGTCTCAGGTTTCAAGTTCCAGGTTCCAGGTCCGCTAACCTGAAACTTGAAACCTGAAACTTGAAACCGAAAGACCGATCTAACTAAAGTCTCAGGTTTCAAGTTCCAGGTTCCAGGTCCGCCTAACCTGAAACTTGAAACCTGACTTGAAACCGAAAGACCGATCTAACTAAAGTCTCGGGTTTCAAGTTCCAGGTTCCAGGTCCGCCTAACCTGGAACTTGAAACCTGAAACTTGAAACCGAAAGACCGATCTAACTAAAGTCTCAGGTTTCAAGTTCCAGGTTCCAGGTCCGCCTAACCTGAAACTTGAAACCTGAAACTTGAAACCGAAAGACCATTCACATTCTCGGACTTCCTTTCAAATTCTCGTATCCAAACTGATTTCTTTTTAGTAGTATGCGCACCTCTAATTCAGGGCCGGAGGTCAAGAGATGCGCCGTCTACTTCTTGCAGTCGGGCTTTTCATTGCACTTGCCTGTGTCGCCGCTGGTCAGGACCCGCGAGCGGGATCCGCCACAGTTAGTCTTCCCGATTCAACGAAGCAATCATTTGCGCCCGACTCGATAGCGTCGGACAAGAACGCTGGCCGCGCCCGAGACGAGCTCGCGAAAGGAAATCAGTTCTTTCGCCAGGCGGACTATGCACACGCCATCGAGTCCTATCGTCGCGTCATAAACCTCGATCCTTCATTCTTCCAGGCTCATTACAATCTCGGCATCGCGTTCGTCGACGCTCGCCAGTATCGCGACGCGCTGCAAGCTTTTGAAGCAGCGCTGACGCTAAAACCAGAATCACCTGCTGTCCTCAAGTATCTCGGTACGATTAATCTTAAACTCGAGAACTTTGAGAGCGCTGCCGCTTACTTCTCAAGATGGTCCCAGCTTGATCCAAATTCGCCGGAGGCTCTTAGCGGGCTGGGCAGTGTGCGATCGCGAACGGGTCACTACGCCGAGGCCGAAGTAAGCTTCCGCAAAGCGCTTTCGCTCGATCCGAATTTCGCTGAAGCTGCCGCCGGTCTTTGCCTGACCTTGACCGCTTCGCAGCAGGATGAACAGGCATTGGCGGTTTGTGAAAAGGCAACGAAGCTATCGCCGAAAGCGGTTCTGGTCCATTACCTGTTGGGCAAGTCGTACTTGAATCAGCGGCGATATGAAGACGCATTGCCGCCACTCAATAAAGCGGCGGAGTTATCGCCTCAGGACGGAATCATCCAAAACAATCTTGGCCTGGCGTACTTTGGTCTGGAAAGATACGAGAAAGCGATTGAACACTTTCAAGCCGCAGTTCATTTAGAACCAAATCTGGGTGAGGCCCATACCGGACTGGGATCTGTTTATCTGAAACTCAGGAAATTTCGCGAAGCAAAGGCAGCCTTCCACAAGGCTCTGGCGGTTGAGCCGAAATTCACGGTCGCCCACATGAATCTCGCGCTCACGTGCCTCGAGCTCAATCAACGAGATTGCGCGCTCGAACAATATGGGATTCTCCAGGGACTCGATCCGGTTCTTGCAAGTAGTCTCTTTGAAAGAATCTACCGGAACCAGATTCTGCGAATCCCGCCAAAGTTACGAGCAAATAGGGGCGATGAGTTGAAGCTATAGAGCTTCTCTATAGACAGCGCTCCGAAACGTTCCGCCCTTCCGTGGAAACTTTTGTCGGGCGCATACGAGATTCGGGTGAATTCGAGAGATTTTGGTTCGCGAAAGGTCTATCAACGAATATCGATCGGCACGTAGGCGACGTCGCGTGCGCCTACGTATTCGGCGCGCGGACGAATCAGTTTATTGTCGGCGTATTGCTCGAGGATGTGGCCAGTCCAGCCACTGATTCGACTCACCGCGAAAATAGGCGTGAAGAGATCCAGCGGTATTCCCATCGAGTAGTAAGCTGACGCCGAATAAAAATCGACATTCGCGTAAAGGCCTTTCTCAGCCATCATCACTTCTTCAACTCGGCGGGACATCTCATGCCATTTGGTATCGCCTGCCTGCTCGCCCAACTCTCTTGAGAATTGTCGCAGGTGAGTGGCGCGGGGATCTTCAGTCTTGTACACCGCGTGACCGAAACCCATGATCTTGCGCTTCTCAGTGAGGGCTTTCTTGATAAAGTTGTCCACGTTGTCCAGAGAGCCGATTTCGAGGAGTGTCCTCATCACCGCTGTATTGGCGCCGCCGTGCAAAGGTCCCGAAAGAGCCGCGATGGCGCCGGTTACTCCAGCATAGATGGTGGCCAGCGTTCCAGCTATGACTCGCGCCGAAAATGTTGACGCATTCAATTCGTGATCGGCATGGAGAATCAGGCACTTGTCAAAGATGTCAGCGTCATGCCCGGAAGGCATTTCACCCCTGAGCATGTACAGAAAGTTCGTGGCGATGTTGTGTTCGGGTTTTGGCTCGACGGGTTCAAGTCCTTTTCGCAGCCGATCGCTATACGCCACGAGCGCTGGAAACTGCCCGGTCAATCTCGTAGCAGTTGCGAGCGCATTCGCTCTCGAAATGTCGCGCGCGGACTTGTCGTAAAACTCGAGCGCCGAGACCGCGGTTCTCAAAACATCGATGGGATCCGACTCGCGCGGAAAGCTACGCATGAGATCGATAATCTCGATCGGCAGCACGTAGTTTTGAACCAGCGAGTTTTTCAACTCCGCCAGTTCGGTCGCGGTTGGCAAGCGTTTGTGCCAAAGCAGAAAAACGACTTCCTCGAAAGTCGAGTAGCGAACCAGATCGTGAATGTTGTACCCCTGGTAAATGAGCTCGCCCTTCTCGCCGTTGACGTCCGACATTGAAGAGGTTGCCGCCGCTACGCCACGCAGTCCGGTAGATTGTCCGCCAGGTTTTGGCGCCGCGGCTTCCGTTGCTTTATCCATGCTTTGCGGTCCTTTGGAACAGTTTTGCTCGAAGATAACAGAGTGCTAAATAGGTGACAAGTGAGGGACTAGACGGGCGCTTCAGCAGAGGCGCTTAGAGTTCAATCTTCAGATTGCTTCGTCACAAAACCATAACCTGAAGGTTGAACTCTAAACGCCTGTTCTGCAAATGATGCGGTCGTCACGCTTTGCCTTGAGCAGTTTGGCCGCGGATTGATTCCTGGCTGCGATCTCGAGAAAGCCCGCGCTGCCCCACACTGCGAATAACTTGGATCTCTGAGCTTTGAAATTTGACATCTGAGATCTGAGGCCGGTCTGACCATCCTCCGCATAAAATTGCCTGAACTCACGAAACTCGCGTCCATTGATACGCAGGACGGCGCCACCATCGATCATTCGCTGAGTGATGTCGCTCTGCGTAAAGCTGGTGATGCAATTGCCGAAATGATCAATGTGAATCACCCGCCCTTCCCAATCACCATTCTTAAGCTTTAGTGGATTGAGAGACGCTAAGCGAACAGGATCCGTAATCGCGGCGCCAAATTTGGATGGTGGAGTTCCTTTAGAAAGTGCCGCAGCGACAGGCGCGAAGATATCTCGACCATGAAACGTGTTGCTAACTTGTCGACGGAAGTACTTCTTATTCTTTAGCTCGAATATCCGCGCATCGGGTTCCCTATCGAGAACATAACTAAAGATGCCATTGTCCGGTCCGACAAAGAACTGCTCGCGGGCGCACACCAGGATGGGTCGCCGCATAGAGCCCACGCCGGGATCGACGACGGCGACGTTGATGGAGCCCGCGGGAAATGATCCGTAGATCGCAAGCAGGTTGAACGCGGCACACTGGATGTCCTGCGCTGGAATGTCGTGCGTGATATCTACCAATTGCGCTGCCGGATTAATCGCCAGGATTACACCCTTCATGGCGCCGGCGAAGTAGTCACTCGTGCCGAAGTCAGTGAGCAAGGTGATGAGCTGGCCCGAGGATCGGGAACGTCGCTTTGAAGATAGTGACTTTGACACGCGTGAGTGGGAGCGCAGGCATCCCTGCCTGCTAACGTAGTGGCTACTCAATAAGATTGAAAGAGTACGCTACGACGGATGCTGTTGTTTCTTACGCAGGCATCCCTGCCTGCTAACGTAGTGGCTACTCAAGATTGAAAGAGTACGCTACGACGGATGCTGTTGTTTCTTACGCAGCCATCCCTGCCTGCTAACGTAGTGGCTACTCAATAAGATTGAAAGAGTACGCTACGACGGATGCTGTTGTTTCTTA
>Ga0134125_10001033_pt1 | contig 35474 bp, 31 predicted proteins | sample KB31751_FD_96464 | JGI IMG/M metagenome (GOLD analysis project Ga0134125, IMG submission 96464) | Terrestrial soil microbial communities with excess Nitrogen fertilizer from Kellogg Biological Station, Michigan, USA - KB3-175-1 | ecosystem: Environmental > Terrestrial > Soil > Unclassified ...
CGCATTGGACCGGGAACCTCGAGGTGGGTGTCCTGGGCGGCAACCACTCGCTGCTGGCGACGGTGCGTTACATACCGCCCATGACGCTCCAGGTCCCGAATCCCGCAAGCAATGCCGGTACGCAATCGTTTTCGTTCACCACGCTCGACCTGCTGTACCGCTACCAGCTGCCCTGGAGCAACGGCAGCAGCGTCACTGCGGCGGTCATGAACGTCACCAACAAGGACGATCCGATCGCGGGCGGTTCGCAGATAACCACGTTCGGAAACACGTACAACTTCCTGGGCCGGGTGTTCCGAGTCGGTGTGGACTACAGGTTCTAATCTGCTGGCCTGGCGTCGGGTTGGGGGCCTCCCCAACCCGGTGCTCTTGCCAGAACGAGTGGGCGATACGGCAGCACTTGCGCCGGTGCGCGTGTCGCAGTAAGGATTGCGGAGACGGGAATGAAGACGAGCACGAAGCGATTGCTGACCCTTGCGGTTTGCGGCGCGGGGTTTGGGTTGGCGAACGGCGCGGCGGTCCGGCAGGACGCCGCGGCTGCCACGGGGCAGGGGTCGTTTGCGTCGTTGTCCGTCGAGCAGCAGCAAGCGCAGCAGGCCATCGACAACAAGATCCGGCGCATCCCGCCCGTCGGTCTGGGTGACCGCCTGGAAAGGCCGCCGCAGCAAATCGCTGCTGAGCTGCTGAGGCAGCGCAAGGGCTGGGAGCCCACCCCGCCACCGGCGGATCCGCGGGACTTCACAGGTGCGTGGGCCATGATCAACGGGCACCTCGACCTGATACAGGATGACGGCAATCAGGCGCCCTTCACCGCCGCGGAGGCCAAATCGACCGACAGGTTGATCAAGGCGGAAGACAGCGGCAATGTCGTTACGGATGCTTCGACGCAGTGCTTTCCGCACGGCGTGCCGCGGCTGACCATCACGCCCGGCTACCCGATCCGCTTCGCCTATTTGCCGGGCGAGATTTTGATGCTGCACGAGGTGGCTCACAACGTGCGCATCATCCATATGGATCAGAAGGAGGCTCCCAAGGGGACGCCGCGGACCTTCCTCGGTTACTCGGTCGGACATTGGGAAGGCAACACGCTGGTCGTTGAAACGACCCATATGAACGATAGGACACGGCTCGACTCGGTCACCTCGCATGGACCGAATCTGAAGGTCATCGAGCGCTTCACCCGGGAGAAAACCGCGGCCGGATACACCAATCTGGCCGTTCGGATCACCATCGACGACCCGGATCACTTTTTCAAGGTATTCTCGATCTCGCGCAAGCTGGGCTTCCGCTCCGATCTGGCCAACACGGTCGGGTCCGACGGCATCACCGAGTATTCCTGCGAAGAGAACAACCGCAATGAGCCGGATGCCGAAGGCATCGTGACGTCCAAGTGAAAGGGGGGCTCAATATGAGACGGTTCCTGGTTCTGGCCCTTGCGACCGCAGGCATGACGGCCACCGCGGTCGCACAGCAAATCCCGCCGCCCGAAACCAAGCTGACACCGGCCGAGCAGGCTCAGCTCGATACGGATAACAAGGGGCGCGCGACTCCCATGACCGCCGCGCAGTGGCTCGCCAGAAGGCGCGGCGGCAACGATGCGCAGCGCAAGACGTGGGAGCCTACGCCCCCGCCCGCAGACCCGCGCGATTTCACCGGCCTGTGGCAGCTACCCGGCGGCAACATCAACTTGTTGCAGGAGAATGGCGAAGCGGCTCCCTTCACGCCCGCCGAGGCCAAACACACACAACAACTGATCGATGCCGAGAAAAACGGTGCCGTGCTCACCGACGCAGCGAGCCAGTGCTTCCCGCACGGTGTGCCGCGCTTGAGTTTTGCGCCCTACCCGGTCCGCTTTGCCTATCTCCCGGGCGAAATCCTGATGTTGCACGAGGTCAATCACAACCTGCGCCTCATTCACATGGACCGCAAGGAGGCGCCGCCGGATACGCCGCAAAGCTTCCTTGGCTATTCGGTAGGCCATTGGGAGGGAAATACTCTGGTGGTGCAGACTTCCCACTTCAACGACAAAACGCCGCTGGACTTCCACTCCTCGCACGGGACCAAGCTGAAGGTCACCGAGCGCTTCCAGAAGGAGAAGACCCCGCACGGGTATACCGATCTGGTCGTCCATATCACCATCGACGACCCCGACCACTTCACCAAGCCGTTCACGGTAGTGCGCTACTGGCCATTTCGCTCGGACATGGCGGCCACGGTGGGTTCGGACGGTATCACCGAGTATTCCTGCGAAGAGAACAATCGTAACGTCGAGACCACCTCGGACGGTAGGGTGATCATCAAATGAAATTCATGCTCAGACCTGTGTTGCTCGCCGTGACCGCGGCGATCCTGGCCAGCGGTGTCCAGGCCGCCGACTCCGACTCATGGTCGTTTCTGCCGGCCGCGGAGCGGCCCGATCCGGGCATACCCAATTTTACCGGTAAGTGGGCCATGGCGACCCCGATCCGCGCTCTCAAGACCACCGACGGCCAGGAGCCGCCGCTGCTTCCGGCCGCCAAGGCCAAATACGCCGCGAATCAGGCGGCGCTGAAGAAGAACCCCAAGAGCGATCCCAACGCCAACTGTTGGATACAAGGCGTGCCGCGCATCATCTATGCGCCCTATCCGATGTTGATTGCGCAGGACAAGGAGCGGGTGAATCTGGTCTATGAGACCAACCACACCTTTCGGATCGTCAGCCTGCGCCACGCTCTGCCGAAGTGGGATGACGATCTCGATCCGCACTGGCTGGGCTATTCGGCCGGGCACTGGGACGGCAAGACCTTGGTTGTCGACACGATCGGCCAGAACGATAAGACCTGGCTGGATTACTCCGGCCTGCCGCACAGTGAAAAGCTCAGGGTGCAGGAGCGTTATACCCTCGACGGTCCCGATAAGATCAACGGCGAGTTGACCATCACGGATCCGGAGACCTTCTCGCACGCCTGGAGCACCCGCTTTACCCTGGTGCGCCAGCCCGGTTACGACCTGAAGGAAAGTGTCTGCGTTCGCGATCACAAGATGTGATCGCTTGGGAGGATCTGGAATGAATCGCTGCGGTGAGTATTCGGCAATGGCGTACGGGGCACCATGATCATCGATTGTCACGCGCATGTGTCGGGACCGAAGGCCTATTGGGCTTACAAGGCGGGCCTGGTTTCACATCGCGGAAGCCACAACGGCGGACTGACACTGTCCGACCAGGAGATTCTCGCGGCCTGGAATGCGAAAGAGATGGCGCCGGTGGGCCATCTGGATCACATGAAGGCCTGCCAGATCGATGTGCAGTTCATCTCACCGCGGCCCTTCCAGATGATGCACTCGGAGAAGCCCAGGAAGATCGTGCACGGCTGGACTGCCGTCACGAATGACCTGATTCGCCGCAGCTGCGAGCTGATGCCGGACAAGTTCCATGGCATCGGCGGCTTGCCCCAGATGCCCGGGGTGCCGCTCGAGGATACCTTCGAGGAATTGACGCGCTGCGTGACGACGCTGGGCTTCAAGGGTGTGGTGCTGAACCCCGATCCCGGCGAGAACAGTGGCGTCAAGTCGCCACCGCTCGGCGATCCGTACTGGTATCCGCTGTACGAGAAGCTGGTGGAACTGGATGTGGTCGCGCACGTTCATGCGACGGGTTCGCGCGAACCGGAGCGCGAACCGTATACGCTGCACTTCATCAACGAGGAGACGACGGCGGTCTATGGACTGGTGAACTCCTCGGTGCTCGAGGATTTTCCGAAGCTCAAGGTGCTCATCTCGCACGGCGGCGGCGCCATACCGTATCAGCTCGGGCGATTCGATTCGGCCTCAGTGCGCAACAAGCATGGCCGGTTTCGCGATCGCATGCGCAGGCTCTACTACGACACCGTTCTCTACACCAAGGACGCGCTCGAGCTGCTGATCAAGACGGTCGGCGTGGAGCACGTGTTGTATGGGGCGGAGTGCCCGGGCGTGGGATCGGCGGTCAACCCGGACACCGGCTGCACTTTCGACCACATCGTGCCGCAGATTCGTGCGATCGAATGGCTGTCGGAGCAGGACAAGGCGAGCATCCTCGAGAACAATGCCCGCAAGCTGTTCAAGATCTGAGCCGCTGTCCGCAAAAGGGCGGGCCCGTATTGGGCTGGCCCCGCAGGCGACTGTTGTGCCGCCCGTCCGTGGGCGGCACCCTTCGGGTCGACCTTCGGTCGACCAAACGCGCTCCGGCGCGTTTGTGCCGATGAACTAGGGTTCCTGGGCCGTCTCGCGCAGCGAGAGGATGAGGCTCTCGGCGTATTCGTCCATCGTCACGCCGCGTCTGTGCAGCACGCCCACGGGCGGTTGGCTCAGCTGGATCGGCAGGTTCAGCTGCAACAGGGAGCCTTGTTGCAGATCGCCGGAGATGCTCTTGGATGGCAACGTGCACACGACATTGGGGTTGTCGAGCAGAATGCCGCGAGCTGCGAAGGTGGAGGCGATCTCGAAGACGTTGCTCGGCAGCGGCAAGCCTTCCTGATGGAACATCGACTCGAGATAGCTTCTGAACGGATTGTTGGGCGGCGGCAGAATCCAAGGGTATTGGATCAGTTTCTTCAGGGTGATGTCCGGTTGACTGGCGCACGGATGATCGGGTCTGACGACGATGATGTCACCGAGGTCGTAGACTTTTTCTGCATGGACGTCGGGTTGTTCCGCGTGCGTGCCCAGGCGGCAGATCACCAGGTCGATTTCGTCGAGCTTGAGGCGCCTGTGCAGATCGCCGGTATGTCCGAACAGCAGTCGGACGACCAGCTGGTTGTCATGCTTCAACTTGAAGTGTGAGACGGCCTTGATGGCGAGCGTATCGAGGTAGGATACGCAGCCGATCACGACGTGGATGGCCGCGCCGGTCGCGATGCGTGACAGCTCGGCCGCGGTCCGGGTGCACTGATTGGCGATCTGCTTGGAGTGCCGGTAGAAAACATCCGCGGCGGCTGTCGGTGTGACGCCGCGCGTATGCCGGACGAAGAGCTGCATGTTCAGGGCGGCCTCGATCTCGGAGATGCTCTTGGACACCGTCGAATGGTCCAGATACAGATCGTGCGCGGCAGCCTGAATGTTGCGATAGTCGTAGACGGCGATGTAGGCGACCAGCTGGCGCATGCTGAAGCGCGTCAGCAGCAGCTTTTTGAGTATCTGCTCTCCCTGGGTCACGGTGCTGGCGGTTGGATCTTTCGCGGTCTTGGTCATCTTGTCACACCATCTACTGGGTGAGGGGAGTCAGGGTCGTGGCCCGAAAAATGGGGTCGAAATGGGTGCGTGAAAATGCCACCGTACCCGTAAAAATGCCACTGGCGCACGCCAAAACGTCTGGCCACTGGATTTTGAGCATAGGGCACGAATCGGAGCACGCTGATGATGAGAAATGTCGCAGTCAGAAACATCGACCGGGCCGACGCAACCACGGTCCGTGCGCTCGGTGAGCTCGGAGTCGCGACGGTCCACGAGGCTCAGGGCCGCACCGGCCTGCTGCAGGCGTACATGCGGCCGATCTATCCCGGCGCTCGGCTCGGCGCGAGTGCGGTCACCGTGCTGCTTCATCCGGGAGACAACTGGATGCTGCACGTTGCGGCCGAACTGGTGAAACCGGGGGACATCGTCGTCGCGGCCATCAGCGGTCCATCGACCGACGGATACTTCGGCGATCTCCTGGCGACCTCTTTCCGTGCCCGCGGCGCGGTGGGTCTCGTGATCGACGCCGGCTGTCGCGACGTGCGTGATCTCACCGAGATGAAGTTTCCAGTCTGGAGCAAGGCGGTGTCGGCGCAAGGCACGGTGAAGGCTACCGTGGGTGCGGTGAACGTGCCAGTGGTGTGCGCAGGCATGCTGGTGAATCCAGGCGATGTGGTTGTCGCCGACGACGATGGAGTCGTGATCGTTCCGCGCACCCACGCGAGTGAGGTCCTGCAGGCCGGTCGTGCGCGGGTGGTGAGCGAAGAGGAAAAGCGCATACGCCTTGCAGCCGGCGAGCTCAGTCTCGATCTGTATAACTTGCGCGCGCCGCTGGAGAAGGCGGGCTTGCGTTATGTGGATTCCGCCGCCGATCTGCGGGTAATCGACGGCTTGAGCTGAGCTGGCTCAACGCTGAGGCGCTAATATCGGCAGAGAGGCAGTGGTTGCACTTGGCGCAGGATATCAAGCGGAAAAGCGATCAGCCAGCATGCCGGTCCCGGCGACCCGCTCGCCCCCGGGGGGCGCTTTCGAGCGCGCCAAATCAAGCACTTGCGCCGAGCTTGCTCAATAGTCGCCAAGGGTCCGAGCCGACCCTTGAAGCCAGTGATCGAGGAGGAGCTCGCGTGCAGTACACAAAGCAGTCGGCGTGCCTGGGAATCGTGCTCGCAGCGCTGGCGGCCTGCGGTGCGAAACAGCCTCAAACGGGCAAGCCTGGTGGCTTGTCGCCCCGCGATTCGCTCCAGGTAATGAGAAAGCTCGCGCAGATCGCCGGGCAGGCCAACCAGGCGGCCCCCGCTGACGTCGACGAAAATACCCGACTGGATGGAGCGCAGGCCGGGCCAGGTTTGAAACTGACTTCCCGGTACACGCTGGTGAACTCCAAGGCGCAGGGCGTCGACAGCACGATATTCCAGACGAAGCTCACTCCGGCGATCAAGGAGGCCAGCTGCGGCAATTCGGAGCTGCGCCCGCTCATCGATCAGGGTGTCGTCGTGGTCCTGGAGTATCGCGGAAGCGACGGCAAGCCCATAGGAACGATCAGCCTCGATCGCGATAGCTGCACCGCCGCCCGCTGATTCGATTCCTCACCAGCTCACGGCGACATACTTCGCTTCACAAAACTCGATGAGCCCGTGGTGCGAGCCTTCGCGGCCGAGCCCGCTTTGCTTCATGCCCCCGAACGGCGCGGCCGGATCGGAGACCATGCCGCGGTTGAGGCCGATCATGCCCGTTTCGATCTGCTCGCAGACCCGGAAGCCGCGCTGCAGATCCCTGGTGTAGACGTACGCGGCCAGGCCGAGCTCGGTGTTGTTGGCGTTGGCGATCGCCTCGGCATCGGTTGCGAAAGGTTGCAGCGCCACAACCGGCCCGAAGATCTCTTCCCTGAGGAGTTGTGCGTCCGCGGGGATGTGGCCCAGGACCGTGGGCGGATAGTAGTGACCGGGTCGATCGAGCCGCCGGCCGCCGAGCAGCCGTTCCGCGCCCTTGGAGACCGCGTCCTCAACCAGAGCGTGGATCTTCTCGACGGCGCGCCGGTTGATCATGGGGCCCAGCATCGAGTCGAGGTCGTAGCCGGCGCCGACCTTGATCTGGCCCATTCGCTCCACGATTCCCGCTGCGAATGTGTCATACACCCTGCGCTGAACGTAGAAGCGGTTGGCGGCGGTGCAGGCCTCGCCGCCGTTGCGCATCTTCGCGATCATCGCGCCGTCGAGGGCCTGCGGGATGTCGGCATCGTCGAACACGAGGAAGGGAGCGTTGCCGCCCAGCTCCATCGAGCTGGAAAGCACCTGGTCCGCGGCCTCGCGCAGCAGGATCCGACCCACCGGCGTGGACCCGGTAAAGGACACCTTGCGCACGCGAGGATCGTGCAGGATGGCATCGCAGACCGGCCCGGCGGCGGAGGTGGTGACGATGTTGAGGACGCCGGCCGGGACTCCCGCCTCGCGCATGATCTGGGCCACTGCCAGCGCGGTCAGCGGAGTTTCTGCGGCGGGCTTGAGGATGACCGTACAGCCTGCCGCGAGGGCGGGCGCGATCTTGCGGGTCGCCATGGCCGCCGGGAAGTTCCACGGCGTAACCAGCAGCGCGATTCCGATTGGCTGATAGCGAACGACGATGTGGTTGGCTCCGCTCGGTGCGGTCGCGAATTCGCCCAGCACCCGCGGCGCCTCTTCCGCGTACCAACGGAAGAACTCGGCGGCGTAGAGCACCTCCGAGCGCGCGTCCGCCAGTGTCTTGCCGTTCTCGAGTGAGATGAGACTGGCCAGCCACTGCGCGTTGGCGACGATCCGCTCGTAGCATTTGCGGAGGATCTCCGAGCGGACACGCGCCGGCGTGCTGGCCCAGTTGCCGGCGGCTGCATGGGCCATCGACACGGCGGCGATGCCATCCTCCACCGTGCCATCCGCGACCGAAGTCAGCGACCGGCCGGTCGAGGGATCCTCGACGTCGAAGCGCTGCCCGCCGGCAGCTTCGCTCCAGCGGTCGCCGATCAGCAGGTCGGTCGGGATCGACGGAGCGTTGTGACCGAGGTGGGCGGGGAGGGTGAAGGCGTTGTTCATGCAGGCGTCCGGCGTCAGGCGCGCAACGACAGGCGATCGCCGCAGAAGGCGGCACGGGTGATGCGGCGCATGGCGGCAAGATCGATCTTGCGCGGGTTGTTGTTGATGAGGCGGGTGATTCCGATGGCGTTCTCCGCCGTCCAGTCCTGCCGGTCCTTGGCCAGGCCCAGCTCCTCGAGGGTGCGTGGGATGCCTATCGAGGCGAGCAGGGCGGCGATGGCGTCGATCACCTCGAAGGAGAGCTGCTCGTCGGTTTTGCCCGCAGCGTCGAGGCCCACCGCGCGAGCGATGGTGGCATAGGAGGTGGCGCACTCGAGTCGGTTGTACTCCATGACGTAGGGGAGCAGCAGCGCGACCCCGGCGCCATGTGCGGTGTGGGTGTCGTTGCCGACCGGATATTGGATGGCGTGTGCGGCCGCCGTGCCCGCTGTGCCGAACGCGCAGCCAGCGGCGAGGGCGGCGAGCATCATGCGCTCGCGTGCCTCCAGATCCGTTCCGTCCGCATAGGCGCGATGCAAGCTGCTCCAGGCTTGAGTGATTGCAAGCAGGGCGAACTGGTCCGACAACACGTTCTTGCCGACGAACACATTGTCGATCGAGAGCTGCGCTGTCGGGACGCGCGCGGCGGCTGTGAAGGACTCGATTGCATGCGTGAGGGCATCGGCCCCCGAAGCAGCCGTGATCGCGGGCGGGCAGCTGACGGTGAGCTCCGGATCGCAGATCGCGACCTTGGGTATGAGGTGGGGGCTCGAGATACCCACCTTCGATTGGCGCGCGTGATCGCTTACCACGGCGACGGGTGTCACCTCGGACCCGGTACCCGCGGTGGTCGGAAGCGCGATCACCGGGATCAGCGGCCCCGGCACCTTGTTCTCGCCGTAATAGCTCTCGGGACGGCCGCCGTGTGTGACGAGCAGTGCGATCGTCTTGGCGAGATCCATGCAGCTACCGCCGCCGATTCCGATGACGACCTCCGGCTTGAAGCCCGCAACTTCCGTCAGGCAATCCTCGAGGCTCGCCAGGGGAACATCGGGCTGCGTGCGGTCGAAAACCCTTGCCGTAATGCCGGCCTTGGCCAGATCGGCCAGCAGGGCGTGGAACATCGGCTCGCGGCCGAGCCGCGCATCCGTGCACACCAGCGCTCGCGATCCCAACTTCGCCGCCGTTGCTGCGAGGGCGGCGCGCTGCCCCGAGCCGAAGACGATCGAGGCGGGAAGCCGCAAAAGACCGAAGAGACTCATGAACTGCTCACTTTGCGATCGAAGGAAGGAGGTATTAGAGCCAGGATCTGGCACCAGAGTGTGTCGTCCACCTCCACGCCTTCGGCAATGCTCCGCGCTCGCGCTTCGCGCGAGCGGTCGCCGGGAACGCTGACGGGTTGGCCCGTGTCCGGAGCCGCGCTGGCGCGGATCTCATCGAGATAGGCGTGGATGGCTGCCGTCACCGACGCGCTTTCGCGAGGCGAGATGACGATGAACAGATCGCCCTTGTTGCAGATGCTGTCGGAATCGAGTGTGCCGTGGACGGCCGTGCCGATGGCCGAACCCGCAAGGCTGGTGACCAGCAACTCGAGGGCGAGGCCGAGCGCGTAGCCTTTGGCACCGCCGAAGGGAGCGATGGCACCGGCTTTCGCGGCGCTGGCGTCGGTGGTGGCGCGGCCTTGCGCATCCAGCGCCCAGCCTGCCGGAATCGCCTCTCCGCGATTGGCGTGATCGTGGATCCTGCCCATCGCCACGAGGCTCGTCGCCATGTCCAGCACCAGCGGCTCGGGGTCCGCGGGGACGGCGATGCAGAGCGGATTGGTGCCGATCAGCGCGCGCTTGCCGCCCCACGGATGAACCAGGGCCTCGCTCGTCGTCACGGCGATCAGGATCAGGCCTTCGCGGGCGATGGAGTCGCCGTACCAGGCCAGCATGCCGATGTGATTGCTGTTGCGAATGGCTCCGAGTGCGATACCCGAGCGGCGGGCCCGCTCTTTGAGCGCACCCAGCGCGCTGAGCGCCACGACGGGTCCGAGCCCGCGCTCGCCGTCGACGCGCAGAAAGGAATGGCCGACCCACTCATGCGCGCCGCTGGAGGTCGGCGAGGTAACCCCATTGACGATCCGTTCGATGATGCGGGGTAACCGCAGCAATCCGTGGGAGGCAAAGCCCCGCATCTGCGCCTCCAGAAGCAGATCGGCCTGCACCCGGGCAAACGGCTCCGGCACCCCGTACGCGATGAGCACCGCCCGCAGCGTCTGGCCGACCGTTCGCGCATCTTCCTTCATAAAAATATACGATATATGAAAAAGCCAGCATCGCAAGCGAGCTGAGTGGAAACGGTCCCTTTCGACTATTCAACCACAAAAAGTCGCCACTGGCCGATGCCAAGACGACATCAGGACTGGAAAGACGGCGCTGGCCGGCCACGACGCAGCTTGACAGTAGAACGCATCATGAATATAGGATATATGAAATAGGACGGGCGAGGTGAGACCTCTTGTGTCGATGACTCCTCACCCACGGGGGCAGTCCCCGTTCGAAACAGCCAACGAAAAATGAGCAGGAGAAGCGATGATCTCGGACATCTGCAGCGCTGACCGGCGATTCAATTTCCGCGCCCACGTTCTTCGGCCCACAGCCCTCGCCGCCCTGTCAGCGGCCGGCATTTCCCCGTGCGCCTTTGCCCAGGCACCCGCGGCCTCCCCGCAGGCCACGGCCCCGCAGCAGGCCCCTGCCACGCAGGACGCGAATGCCTCGCAGGAGCAGCCGGCCGAGGTCGTGATCACCGGCACCAACATCGTGCGCAACGGCTTTTCGGCGCCGACTCCGCTCACGGTGATCGGCCAGGATCAACTGCAGACGTCCGCGACCAACAACATCGCGGACTACCTCAATACGACCCCCGTATTTCAAAACAGCCAGACGCCGACCAACCAGTATCACCAGAGCAGCAACGGCCTGGCAGGTCTCAACACGCTCAATCTGCGCAGCCTGGGGTCCTCGCGAACCCTGGTGCTGATCGACGGTCAGCGCTCGGTCGGCTCCACCACCACCGGCCTGGTCGACATCAACAATATTCCGCAGGATCTCGTCAGCCGGGTCGACGTCGTCACCGGCGGCGCCTCCGCCGTCTACGGGTCCGATGCGTTGACCGGCGTGGTCAACTTCGTGCTCGACAAGAAATTCACCGGCACGAAGGTCAGCGTGTCCGGCGGTGTCACCACCTATGGCGACGATCCGAACTGGAAAGTGGGTCTCACGGAGGGTTTCGGGTTCGCCGGCGATCGCGGCCACTTCATCGTCAGCGGCGAGGCCACCGATGATTACGGCATCCGCGGCGTGCCGCGCAACTGGAACAACGGCGGCGCGGCGATCATCGTCAACCCGGCTTTCTCGAAGACCAATCAAAACGGCCAGCCGCAGTACATCCGCGTCAACCAGGCCTCGCTCTACACGGCGACCTGGGGCGGCATCATCACGAATACGCCGTTGGCCAACACGACGTTTGGCCCGGGCGGCACGCCCACCCTGTTCCATCTCGGCTCGATCGTTTCGAACCCCTACACCTCCGGCGGAGATTGGGCCTCGAACCCATCCAACACCATCCAATCGCTGACTCCCGAGATCAAGAGCCAGCGCATCTTCACGCGCCTCAGCTACGATGTGACCGACAACATCAACATCTTCGGCCAGTTCAGCTGGGCGGGAACGCATTCGATCGGCTACAACGAGCCGAATTTCTATTTCGGCAACTTGGCCGTCAAATCCGACAACGCCTTCATTCCCGCCTCGGTGGCCGCGCAGCTGAACACGCTCGGCATCACCCAGTTCAACTTGGGCACCCTGAACGGCGACCTCCCCGACTGGAACAACAACACGTATCGCACCACCAAGCTCTATGTGGTGGGGGCCAGCGGCAAGTTCGACGCCTTGGGGTCCGGGTGGACCTGGAGCGCTTATCTTCAAAGGGGCGAGACGGATGGCGACTTCCGCGCCTACGGCGTGAGCAACCGAGCGAGATACATGCTCGCCATCGACGCCGTGCGCGACCCCACGACCGGCGCGATCGTGTGCCGCTCGACGCTCACCGCTCCGACGAACGGCTGTGTGCCTTACGATCTGTTCGGAACCGGCGTGAATGGCCAGGCGGCCATCAACTATATCGAGCCCTCGGTGCCGACTCAGCTCCTGGGCCTCACGCAGGATGTCTATTCGGCGCAGATGTCCGGCGAACCGTTCTCCGATTGGGCGGGACCGGTGTCCGTCGCGGCTGGTGTTCAGCACCGGCGCGAAGCCGTCAGCGGTTCGGCGGATGCCCTTTCCGGGCAGTGGTTTGCAGCCAACTACGCGCCGATCAGCGGCAGCTACACGGTCACGGAAGGCTCTCTCGAGACCGTCGTGCCGGTCGCCAAGGACATCTTCCTGGTGAAGAACCTCGACGTGGATGCAGCGGCGCGGGCCACGGACTATTCGACCTCGGGCTACGTCACTACCTGGAAAGTCGGCGCGACCTGGGATGTCACCCCGGACATTCGCTTCCGAGCGAACCGCTCCCGGGACATCCGTGCGCCCAATCTGAGTGAGCTGTTCCAGACCGGCGCCGGCGGCACTGGCCAGATACTCGATGATTTTCGCGGCAGGCAGTCGGTTCTGTATCGCATCGTGCAGGCCGGCAATCTCAACCTGCAGCCGGAAAAGGCCACGAGCACCGGTGTCGGCGTGGTGCTGCAGCCGACGTTCCTGCCCAGGTTCAACGCCTCGGTCGACTACTGGCAGATCAATATCGACCAGGCGATCGGCACCATCCAGTCCCAGCAGACCTTCGATCTGTGCTACCAGGGGCTCTCACAGTTCTGCACGTTCATCACGCCCAATCCGGCGACACTCTCGGCCGTCCCTGCGAGCTACACGATCGTCAACTCGCCCGTCAATCTGGCCTCGCAGAAGGCAAGCGGCATAGACTTCGAGGGCAGCTACCGCTTCGACCTCGGCAGCTTCGGGAACATCGACCTGCGCTACCTGAGCACGCACTACATCAAGAACGTCACGGACAACCGCGTAACCCCGCCGGTCGATGTCGTCGGCGCCACCGTGCCGCGCTGGAACCATCATTTGACGGTGGCTTACTCCAACCAGCCGTTCACGGTCTCGTTCACCGGACGAATGATCAGCTCGGGAGTCCTGGATCCGACCTACTTCGTGTGCGCGAGCAACTGCCCGACCCGCACCGCGGCGCAACAGCTCACGAATCCGACGGTCGACAACGCTTCTCAGCCCGGAGCGTTCTATCTGGACAGCTCCATCACCTACGATCTACCGGGGGCGGGCAAGACGGACTTCCAGGTGTTCCTGAACGTCCAGAACGTGCTCAACCGGGCTCCGCCGGTCGTGCCCGAGGCCTATGCCGGCCTCGTGCCCTATTTCTCCGAGCAGACCAATCCGCAGCTGTATGACGTGTTGGGGCGGACGTTCAGATTGGGATTCCGGTTTACGATGTAGGCGCAAACGCACCGCAGCGGCCGGCACGAGCCGCCTGCGGCGAGGACGATGCATGGGTCTGGAGAGGAGATTGACACGGTGAACAAATCGTTGGCCGTCGGTGTCCTGCCGCTGGTGCTGCTGTTGTCCATGGGAGCGCCCGTACTGGCTGAGGCAGAAAATGCCGTGACGGCGCGTTCTCTCACGGTGGAACGGCCGACGCTGTTATCGCTGGGCTTCGAGTGGCGCATCGCCGGGGACGACAACCGCAATGCCTCCGTCGCGGTGTCCTATCGCAAGCGCGGCGAGAGCAAATGGCAGCCAGCTCTGCCGATGCTGCGCATCGGCGGCGAGCGCGTCACCGGTTACCCTCCGGGGCCCAGCCGCTATGGGGCGCGTGCCACCACCATATACAACTACACCGCGCCCAACATGTTTGCCGGCAGCATTCTCAATCTCGAGCCGAACACCGATTATGAATGCCGCTTCGTGCTCAGCGATCCGGACGGTGTCAACGGGACCGCCGAGCAGAGCGTCACGGTTCATACGCGCAGGGCACCGGCTCCCGCCGCCGGCGGCCACGTGTACCATGTCTATCCGGCCGGTTACAAAGGCCCCGTGCAGGAGCCGGCGTTCTACAGCCTGATGGGCGCCTACTATCTCGGCGCCGACGAGTCCGACCACTCCATCGCCTATCCGCCTCGAGTGCAGCCTGGGGATACCATCCTCATGCATGCCGGGGTCTACAAGGACGCGCGCTACGACTATTCCGGCTTCGATCCCAACGCGGCCGCCTACGGCACGCCCTTCGACGGGACCTATTTCCTCACCGCCAGCGGTACGCCCGACAAGCCGATCGTCATCAAATCCGCCGGCGACGGCGAGGTGATCTTCGACGGCGACGGCAATTTCAACCTCTTCAACCTGATGGCCGCGAACTACAATTACTTCGACGGCATCACGGTGCGCAACACCTCGGTCGCATTCCTGCTGGGATGGAAGGGCATTGCCGGCTCGAGCGGCTTCACGCTGGTGCATTCGCGCGCCGAGAATGTCGGTCGGGTGGTGCAGGACGAGTGGGCCGGGTCGAAGGATTTCTACATCGCGGACAATGTGTTCATCGGCCGCCACGATCCCACCCGCCTGCTGGCCTGGTACTACCGGCCGCAGGTGTGGTCGAAGTTTCCGGGCTATCCCGCCCCCATCACCTCGGAATACGCCGTCAAGGTGTACGGCCAGGGGCACGTGGTGGCCTACAACTATGTCGCCAACTGGCATGACGGCATCGACATCTCCACCTACGGCACGCCCAGCAGCGACCCCGACAGGAATCCCAGCGCCATCGATTTCTACCACAACGACATCTACAACGTCGCCGACAACTGCATCGAGGCCGATGGCGGCGGGCAGAACATCCGCGTCTTCGACAACCGCTGCGTCAATTCGGCCGGCGGCGCCCTGAGCGCCCAGCCGATCTTCGGCGGGCCGCTGTATTTCTACCGCAATCTCACCTTCAGCGGCACTTCCGGCGGACCGTTGAAGCTGATCGACACGCCCACCGGGTTGCTGATCTATCAGAACACCTTCATCGGCGAGGGTCTGCTGATGGGCCCGGCCGCCAATGTCCACTTCCGCAACAACTTGGTTCTAGGGGACAACTGGAAGGAGCCGATATTCAACTTCTCCACCTCCACCAACTATTCCAGCTCCGACTACAACGGCTTCCGGCCGAACCCGGGCGTCGCCGACAACTTCGGCTGGAATTCGCCCGACCTCGCCCAGCCCGCGGATTTCACGCGACCGGTGCTCAAGCGGCCGTTCGCGACGCTCGCGCAGTACGCCAAGGCGAGCGGCCAGGACAGGCATAGTGTGCTGGTCGACTACAAAGTCTTCCGCAAGGTGAGCCCGCCGGATCCGGAGGATCCGCAGCACCTCAGCAAACCGGAGGACTACGATTTCACTCTGGCGCGCGGCTCGGCCGCGATCGACAAGGGAGTGGTGTTGCCTACCATCACCGACGGCTTCACCGGCCGTGCGCCCGATCTGGGCGCGTTCGAGTACGGCCGACCCCTGCCGCACTATGGCCCGAACAGTTGGCCGGCGGGCAGTGTGCCGGCCGATGCTCCGCGGTCCATTACGGGTCCTCCTCGCGAGCCGGCCAAGCCCTGATATCGTATATTATCCGCCCGATGGCCGACCCTATCGAAAACTCACCTGACGGCGCGCGCAAGCGGATAAAGCGAACCCAGGGTTTCGTCGAAGAGGTTTTCGAGATCATCCGCGCTGACATCATGGCACTGAGGATCCCGCCCGATACGCGCATTCCGATCGGCAATCTGGTGAGGGAGCTCGGTGTGTCGCAGACGCCGATCCGCGAGGCGCTGAGCATGCTCGAGGCCCTGGGCCTGGTGACCAAGAAGCAATTCGTCGGCTACTGCACCGCGCCCAAGCTCACTCGCAAGGAATTCGAGCAACTCTACGAGATGCGGCTGTTGCTGGAGCCCTATGCCGCCAGATGTGCGGCCGAGCGCATGGACGCCCAGGAGCTCGAGGAGGTGTGCGAGCTGGCGAGGCGAATGGAGCCGGCCGAGAGCGAGACCCGCGCCACCTACGGCAAATTCGCAGACGATGATTCCGAGCTGCATGCGAGGATCGCGCGCGGCAGCAAGAATCGATTGATCGAAGACGCATTGTCGCGGATGCACACACACCTCCATATCTTCCGCCTGCGCTTTCACAGCGAGGTCACGACAGAGGCCTTCGCCGAGCATGCGCGGCTCATCGATGCGCTCAAGCGGCGCAGTCCCGGCGAGGCGGAAGCCGCGATGCGCTATCACATAGACAAGTCTTACGCTCGCCTCGTCCCGTTCGCGGAGTAGGCCCGAGCGCGACGCCGACGCCGGGGGGCACTCGCGATGATCGAAGCTCTGAAGGGTTGGACTGCGAGCCAGAAGCATGCCGTGGCGGCGAGCTACCTGGGCTGGACACTCGATGCGCTGGATTTCTTCCTGCTGGTGTTCGTCCTCAAGGATGTCGCCGCCGAGTTCAACACCAACATCGGGGGCGTCGCGCTCGCGGTGACCCTGACGCTCGCGGCGAGGCCGTTGGGCGCCTTCCTGTTCGGTCGACTGGCGGATGCCTACGGGCGCCGGCCGATCCTGATGATCAACATCGCGGTCTATTCCCTTCTGAGCTTCTCCACGGCATTCGCCCCCAATCTGACGGTCTTCCTGCTGGTCCGCACCGCCTTCGGCATCGGCATGGGCGGGGTGTGGGGGATCGGCTCGTCGCTGGCGATGGAAAGCATCCGGCCCGAATCGCGCGGCATCGTCTCCGGGCTGCTCCAGTCCGGCTATGCGACCGGCTATCTGCTCGCCTCGATCGTCTTCGGGCTGTTCTACGTCCATGTCGGCTGGCGTGGCATGTTCATGGTGGGACTGCTGCCCGCCCTGCTCCTGATTCCATACGTCCGTGCGAAGGTGCCGGAATCCCCCGTATTCGATCGCGCGCACCCAAGGGCGTCCTCGACCTTTGCGATCCTGAGGCGTCACTGGAAGCTGACGCTCTATGCCATCTTGCTGATGACGGCCATGAACTTTTTCAGCCACGGGACTCAGGACTTCTATCCGACTTTCCTCCAGGAGAAGCACCGGCTCGGCCCGGCGGTCGTGAGCGGCATCGCCATCGCGTACAACATCGGCGCGGTGATCGGCTCTTTCCTGTTCGGCAGCCTTTCGCAGCGCTTCGGCCGGCGCCGAACGATGATCGCCGCCGCGCTGCTCGCGCTCTCTACGGTCTGGCTCTGGGCCTATTCGCCGACACTCGGCCTGCTGGCGCTCGGCGCGTTCCTCATCAACCTGTTCGTGCAGGGTTGCTGGAGCATCATCCCGGTGCACCTGAACGAGCTTTCGCCCGCCGGCGCGCGCGGCACCTTTCCCGGCACCGTCTACCAGCTCGGCAATCTGGTCGCGTCCAGCAATCTCACGCTGCAGGCCTGGATCGCCGAGAGAACCGGCAGCTACAGTCTGGCGCTGGCTTCCGTCGCCATTGCCGCGAGCCTGGCGATCACTCTGTTCCTTCTGGGCGGCCCCGAAGCGCACAACGTGGAGATGCGCGCGGCCGAATGAGCACGGCAACCGCCGCGTTCCTGCCGGTGCCTGCGGCGTTCGCAGGACTGGGTCTGCCGCTCAGGGCCACTCGGAGAACTTGAACCCGTTGGCGGCCTGCGGCGCGCAGGGAACCGGCGGAGTCTTGTTCGGACGCTGCACGAAGCGGTAGGCGAACTTCCATTGCCCTGCGACCCGGGTCAGCTTGTCGTCATACGTACCGGTGAGCGTCACTCCGCCTTTCTTGTCCGCCCCGGTCTCGCCCATGAGCCATACCGTGCTGTGCACGGTCGCGTGATTCCTGTCGACGTAGGTGATGACCCCGGGGACCGAGAAATGGAAGTGCTGCAACTCTCGTCCGGGATCGGGGTGGTGCCCCGGGATGTCGCTGAGGGCGCGGCGGCCGATCGCGCACCACGAAGGATCCTGAAACACCCCATCGGGGGTGAAGTTGGCCGCCCACGCATCGCCATCGTCGATGTTGATGTCGTAGCTGTACTTGGCGAAAAGCTGGGAGATCTGCATGAAATCTGCGGGCGTGCCCCGGTACGCCGTAGTCGCGGAAGGGCCGGTGGCACAGCCCGCGAAGAGGGCCAGCGCGGCTGCGGCGGCCAGGGTCACTCGAGCGATCCGCCAATCGGGCCCTTGCATGAAGTACGTCCTCTGCTGCAAACAGCACGGCAGGCGCAGGCTAGCCCGCCTCATTCCGCTTCCGCAACGCGCCGGTGATAGTCGATCACCTCGGGCAGCCGTGTGGCGGGGATACCGCTCACGAATGGATTCAAGCCGCAAGCGGCGGCCACGCCGACCGGGCCGACACAGCCTTCCGCAACCCGCACCTTGTGTCGCGTCAGCTCGATTCCGTCATCCACGTGCAGCAACCCCAGGTACAGTTGCGTCTCCGGCCCGCGCTGCAGTTTGCTCAGGGGCTTGAAGTACTCGGCCTCCGCGCGTGGACGAGGCACGGGAACGTGCAGCCAGTTGATCGGGCGAGACGCCCGGGCGCGAATCGCGTTGAAGAATTGCGTCATCAGCTCGGTGTCGGTGATCTCCCGGCGGTTGAGCCCGGGCCGCAGCATGCCATTGGAGTTGTGCCCGCCGTAGCAGAAGTGGAGCCCGCACTCCACGCCGGGAGACACTACGTCGATCGCGCGTGCCATGGCAGCGGCCAGCTCGTCGAACCCGTACTCATCGATCGGATCGGGATTCGCGAGGCTGATGCCGAAGTCGACCACATCCCACGAGATGGCGAGCTCATCGGCGGGTATCGCGGCCATGATGCGTTGCACCTCGCGAAACAGGGCCGCCTCATATGCCGGCCACAGCTCGCGCACCTGGTCATGGTCGAAGTGGATACACCCGGTGAATGCCGAGGGGATGCTCACCTGATAGCGCGTGTCGGCCGCGATCAGCCCCGCTTGCTTCAGACGCGAGAAGACCGCATAGGAGGCCTTGGCGTTCGGAAGGTAATGGAGTGTCTCGAAAGCGAGATCCTGCGCCGAGGTCCCCTCGCTCAGGCGGACGGTTTGACTGATCGGTGGATTCAACAGACTTTGTCCGCGGCCGTCGATCAGGCCGCGCGTGCGGCGGAAGTCATCGCCCGGCAGCCAACCTCCGCGTTCGCCATCCGGCAGCCGCGTGGCGTATTTGCCGAGCGCTGTCGCGCAGCAGCGGAACACTTCCTCAGTGTCGGTGAAGGGCACGCTACCGACCAGAAACACTGGGCGTGTCATACGTCGCTCCGCATATAGGGGGAGATGGGGGTGAACCGCCATGCGCTGTCGAAGCCGGCGAGGGGCGGATTGCCTTCCTGGGGCGCAAGCTCGTAGATCACCAGTCCGGCCCAGGGTGAGTCCTGCTGTGCACGGCGTTGGGGAGATGCGAGCTCGCACGGGTGGGCGGCCGCGCCGCGGCGACCGATGGACGCCCGGTCGATGTCCGGGTTGTCGACCAGTCGGCCGATGCTCCAGGCCAGCAGAAGTTGGAAGGGCTGCAACGCGCGGGAGCCCGGCTGCGGCGTGTCCTCTGGTGTGAAGACCCAGCCGACGTGATCGTCCTCCAACAGGCCCTGGAAAGGGGTCAGTCGCGGAGCCCCTGCAATCCACGGTCGCTCGGCGAACGCCGTGAGGTCCTCGCAACGGATGTCATACAGAGCAAGGTATTGCCAGGGCGGCAGGGATCCTGTCGCGGGCTCCTCGGAGAGCCTGAAGCGCTGACAGCCGATGAACCCGCGGCCGTAGCGCAACACTTCCCCGACGTGGCAGGAGTCGTACCACTCGTTGAAGTCAGCCTCGCGGCCGGCGCTGGGATTGGTGAAGGCCAGGAAGAAGTGCTGCTGCATATTCACGCTCAGATCCATTGACCGAACAGGGCTCGCACTTGCGGGAAGCCGGCCAGCCCGCGCCGCTCATTGGGGTTGTTGCGGCGCGCAGGGCGCGGGCGGTTTGAAGTCTGCGGTCTTGGTATTCTCGGAGCGGTCGGCAATGTACCAACGGCCGTTCACCCGTATCAATGTATCGTCATAGGCTCCCGTGAATGCCAGTCCGGTTCCGGCGACCAATGGGCGTACGAAGCCGGCGGAGCCGATCACCATGATCGGGCTGTGGACCCAGGCGTGGTCCTCATCGATGTAGGTAATGGGGCCTGTCACCGTGACGTGTTGCTGTGGCGGCAGATTGGCGTAGGAGGGTGCCATCTTCTCGAGAAGCGCAATCATCTGCTCGTGACCGACGATGCACCGCGTGGCCCCCATGTGAAAGACACCGTTAGCGGTGAACACAGCAGCCCAAGCCTTGCCATTCCAGTTGTCGAGCGCGTAGTCGTAGCGCGCCTGCAGCTGTGTGATCTGCACGTAGTCATCTACGGTGCCCTGATATTCTGCGGCTGCTGCGCCGCTCCCGAAGAGCATGCAAGCTACAGCGACGCCGGCAGCGGTCGACAGTCCTGCTGGCGGCGCTCGGCGGTTATTTGCCATCGTGAGTCTCCAATGGTTGCTGGTGGGACGTCCGTCCGGGGGGTGCAGCTTGCTCGCACGGGGGAGGCCCATCGCCGGGGCTGATCTCACGGCGATCGGCAATCAGCCAATGGCCGCCTACGCGTTTCAACTGGTCATCGTAAGTGCCCGTGACCTCTATGCCGCTACCGACATGGTTGCGCCCGACATCGCCTACGACCATCACGAAGGTGTGCGCTGTCGCATGATCACGATCGAGGTACTCGATCCAGGGGTGGCCGTTGATGTGATGGCTCCGCGGTCGTGCAGTGGCCTCGGAGGGCTGGCCACGCGATTTGAGCTGCTCGACGAAGGCGGCTATCTGTTTACGACCGACGAGGCAGAGGTGGAAATCCCGAAACGCCCCAGCCTGCGTGAACACGCTTGCCCATCCCTGGGCATCGCGATTGTCCAGGGCAGCGCTGTAGCGCGTCATGAGCCGGTTAATCTGGCTGTAATCGTCAGCTGTGCCCTCATAGCTCCCCGCATGAGCGAGCGCCGCTGTCAGCGACGCGAGCACACCCGCCATCATCAACCGACGCAATTTCTCCGCGGGCGTGGCCGATACCCCAGGACGCACGTTGTCCACTCACCGGCTCCCTTTGACCATGTCCGGTGTAAAGCGGCTCACGTTGTATTCGGTGATCGCGAACTGATTGACGATCTTGCGCCTGTCGCCCACGCGATGGACGCCGCCCCACGCTTGAACGAGCCCCGATTTTCCCAGCGCCTTCACGCCGGTGCTGTCGGGCACGAACTCCCATTGATCCTTGCCGATGGTCCAGGTCTCCTTGCTGGCCTCTCGCTGGGCGTTCAGGACGAAGCTGACCCGTGGATCGGGGGATGTCGCGATGACCCGGGTTCCGTCGGTCACCGAGCCGCCATGCATGGGCGCCACGGGACCGGCCCCGTGCGGGGCGGCCTGCTCGGTGAACATCTCACCCATCTCGACCGAGCCGTCGGCAAAGACGTTCGCGAACTTGAACCAGACGACCTCGTTGCTCGACAACGCCGAGCCACCGAAGAGCTCGGTTCCGATGAAATGATCGACCACGAACATGCCCTTGACGGCGGTTCCAAGCAGCGTGCCGATCACCGGATAATACTGGCCGGTATAGATATCGATCCCGGTGGAGCCGTCCTGCTGCTGATAGGGAATCAACTCGGCGGTGCCCACCTGGCCAAGTGGCGACCGCGAGCCCTGGAGGCTCACGGCCCCGGCCTGATCGGTCCAGGCGACGGCATCGGGGCTCAGCGCCACGTGGAATTCCCTCCCGGAAAAAACGAGTCCGGCGCTCGGATCGACGGTGCGCGTGATGTCGCCGGCCTCCCGCGGAATGCGCGGATCCGGCTTGCCGTCGGTCGTGAGAGTGACACCATTGGACTTCAGGTCGCGCACTGTGCGCATGAGCACGTATTGTTTGCCGGATTCGTCGAACAGCCGCGCGTAGATCCACGCTTCTGCGATCTGCGAATTCCAGGGATGGGCGCCGAGCGACATCTCCTGCGGAACGTACTTGAACACGTAGGAGATGGCGCGGTCGGGGGCTCCGATGTGAGCTAGCGGCGGCGCCGCGGCGACATCCCCGGCAGCCAACCCCGTCCGATCCAGAGCGCAGAGCGCAACGCACGCCCCGGCAGCACCGATCCAAAAACGCAAACCCATGGGTGTTCTCCTGGCTGGCTGGTCGAGGTCCTGGGCTAGTGAGCCGGGGCGGGGCATGGGAGCGGCGGTCCATCGCCCGGACTCACTTCGAGCCGATCCGCAATGAGCCAGTGGCCGTTGACGCGTGTCAGCTTGTCGTCGTATGTTCCTGTGACTTCGATCCCGCCGCCGACGTGATCGCGCCCGACATCACCCACGACCATCACGAAGCTGTGCGAGAGTGCGTGATCGCGATCGAGGTATTCGATCGACAGGCTCGCCTCGACGTGATGGCTCTTCGGCCGATTGGCGCTCCCTGGAGATGCGGGGTGTGCCTTGAGCTGCTTCTCCAGCAAGCCGGCCAGCTCCTTGCGGCCGACGAGGCAGAACTGCGCGGCGCGAAACAGGCCAGCTTGCGTGAACACGCTGGCCCAGCCTTCGGGGTCGCGGGTGTCCAGGGTATAGCTGTACTTCGTCATGAGCTGACTGATCTGCGCGTAGTCATCTGCCGTGCCCTGGTAGCTCGCCGCAATCGCAGACCCGGCGGCGAGCGTCGTTCCAATGGCGAGCACCGGGATCATTCGGCGTGCAAATTGGCCCATGAGGGACACCTCCTGCCGGGAAGGACTCACTTGAAATTCATTCGCAAACCGACGACGAACGAGCGACCGGTGATGTCATAAAGCGTGGTGATGGTAGACAGCCCACCGGGCACTGCCGTGCTGTACACCTTCGGCGGGGTGAGGTTGAACAGGTTCTTCGTGGTCAGGAAGAGCTGGACATCGCCGCCCCATAGCGGTGGAAGTCCGTCGTACGTGAGCGTGAGATCGGTGGTGAAGAAGCCCGGGACGTGCGTATTCACGTACTTCAGAAGAGGGCCCAGCCGCAGCGAGCCGATCATGTTTTCCTGAACGAATGCGCCATAGCCATGAGTGGTGTAGCCGACGCTCAGCGCACCCTTGAAATGCGGGATGGCGCCCGCGACGCCACCCGCACCGGCCGCATTCCAACCGGCGTAGTCGATCACCGCCTGGTTGGCCGTGAGCTGGGTGGAGAACTTGTTGATATAGCTTGCGTAGGCGCGAGTCGTGAGCTTGCCGCCAAGCAGAGTGCGGTTGTAGGTGGCGTCCAGATCGAAGCCGTCCGTATGGATCGCGGCCACGTTCACCCCCGACACCAGGAACTCCGTCGGGTAGTTGTCGGCCGTATGGTCGCTGAACGGATGCGGTCGGATGATATTGGCGCACGCCGGTGAGGTGCCGTTGCTGGCTTCGCAGGCCTGGTCTTCCGCCAGCGCAGTGAGGGTCGCCACCGCACCCTTGATGGCGAGCCGATAGTAGTCGAGCGACAAGGCAAGTCCCTCGAGGAAGTGCGGCTCGTAGATCACGCCGACCGTGAAGGTGGTACCGATCTCCGACTGCAGGCTCGGATTGCCGCTGGTAATCTGCGGCGCCCCGGAGCTGACGCCGGTGTGCGGGTCGGTGACCGCCACGGGCGAAACCTGCTCACCGGCGAACAAGTCGTAGAGCGTCGGTGCGCGGATGTCCCGGGATTCGGTCGCACGAAAGGCGAGATCCTTGTCGACCTGCCAGGTACCTCCGAACTTCCACGTCGTCGCGGAGCCGGAGATGCTGTAGTTGGTGTAGCGGACCGCGCCGTTGAGGTCGAGGGATTGCACGAGCGGCAGATCCCGCAGCAGTGGAGCCTCGAGCTCACCGAATCCCTCCTTGACGTTCTCCGAGCCGCTGGCATTCGACTGGTTGATCAGATAGTACTGCGTGAGGACGGCAGTACCTCTGAGGCCCGTCGTATCGTAGGGAGTGCCCGGATTGGCATTGCTGGCGATGCTCAGCTTCTGCGATCGATAGTCGAATCCAACGGCGCCGGTCAGCGGTCCGGCGGGCAGGTTGAGTATTTCTCCGCCGATATTGCCCTGGATATTGTGCTGCGAGGTGACGACATCGTAGCGGGAAGTCCCCGTCACGTAGGCGGCGGCACTGGGAGAGGCGGCACCGACGCCGAACGGGTTGAAAGGCTGGCAGCCCGCGTACGCCGCGATTACGGCGGGATTCGCGCTGAGCTGCGGTCTGCAGACGATGGCCCCGGTGGCTGGATTGACGACCGAGTCGACTGCCGCATAGAAATTCTGAAAGTTGATCTCGTTGAACGCCTTCACGGCGTTGATCGAGTCCCCGAAGCTGTAGTCCAGCGTCCAGCTGAAGCGGCCCGCCTTGCCCTTGATGCCGGCCTGGGCAGCGTAGTCGTCGACGTTCTGCTGTTCGGTGATCGGCCCCAGATAGTTGTACTGGGCCGACATGCCGAACGATGGCGTGTTGGTTGTGGTGAGCTGCGACTGCAGAGCCGCGGGGAGGAAGGCGTTGCCGCTATAGACGGTGAACCCGGGAAGGGCCATGAAATTGCCTTCGATCACCGCCGAGGTGCGCGATTGCGCCGCCAGCACCTGCACGTAGGCCGTCGTGTCCTGCCCAAAGGCGTAGCTATACCTTGCGAACCCGTTGACATTGCGGACCGGGGCCATTGCGCTGTTGAAGTCCGGGAGCCTGATGTAGTCGCTGGGAGCCTGAAAGAAGGTACCGGTGCCAGTTGGGGCACCGGTGTGCACCGGTCCGTACAAACCGCTGGAGGCGAAGTTCGTGCCCGCAAAGGGGCCGTTCGTTGCGATGCCTCCATAGGTGGCGTAGCTCGCTCGAGTGTTTGGGACATTGATGTAGGGATTCAGCGCGGTGCCGGGGGCGGCCTTGCTACCGATGACGCTGCCGACTGCCCCGCCGGAATCATCCAGATCCGGGCGGTCTGCGACCGTAAATCCGTCGCTCCTGTAGAACTCGGCGCTGCCGATGAAGTGGCCGTTTTCGCCGACGGCCGTGCCGCCCGCCACTCCGAAGCGCTCGTTCTGATTGTCGCCAAAGGTGGAAACGCCGCCCATGGCCTCGACCTTGAGGCCGGTAAAGCGCGTGTTGAGCACGAAGTTCACGACACCCGCGACCGCATCGGAGCCGTAAGTGGCTGACGCGCCGCCGGTCACGATGTCTACGCGCTGCACGAGCAGCTGCGGAAGCACATCCACATCGACGGTGTTGAGATAGCTGGTGGGCGGCACGCGGATGCCATCCATGAGGATGAGGGTGCGGTTGGCGCCGAGGCCACGCAGATTGAGAACGTCGCCCTGAACCGTCTGGGTGAAACTGACGGTCTGCGGCCCCGTCGATCCCAGGAACTGCGGCAGCGCATTCAGTCCCTGGACCAGGTTCGCCGGCGCGGTCTGCTTCAGCAGAGTGGCTTCGGCCACGGTGACCGGTGTGGGCGCCGAATAGCCGTTCGCCGTCGGAATGATGGAACCTGTGATCACCACCTCCTGGAGGGGTGCGCCGCCTTCGGACGCGTCGGAACCGGCGGGGGGCGCCTGCGCGAATGCAGGTGCCGCCACCGCCAGGGCGCTCGCCGCTGCCAACGACGAGGCGCTCGCCGCCGCCAGCCGGGAAAGCATCCGTGCACCGTACGCGTAGGCAATCTTCAGTGAGGTCGTGTCATCGCTCTCGGCACCTGACGCCCGCTGTGGCGTTGCTGCCGGGCCTGCGGGTCGCAGGCTCTTGAGCCGCTTGGTCACTGTCGCTTCCTCCCCGGTGCTTCTTTGGCCATCGTCACTCGGTCTGCGCCGATGGTTTGCGCCGGCGCGAAACTGGCAGCTTCCGAGCACTGCTGCGGGTACGTCCGTGGCTGCCGCTTATCGACTAAACAAGTGATCGATAGTCTGAACGGTTGTATAGTCGATGGGCGGATGCTGCTCCCGGAGCGCACTCGCCGTCAAGCGCCCGCTACAACGTGTTGCGGCCGCGCTGCAGCGCGGTGGGTGGAGCGACGAGCGGCTGACTAACTAACCGGCTGTTGCGGCGGAGGGGGGCGGCGCCGCGATTGGTAGTGCCGCGCACGCGGAGGTGCGCCGCCGCGTTAGTCGTCCTGGTCCGGTCGAGGTTGGTTGCGGAATGCGTCGTACATTGCCTTGAATGCAGAGGCCAGCGCGACGGCGTTATGTGTGGATAGCTGGGGGTCCGCGAACAATCGTGACTCGACGAGCGAGATCACATCGGCATCGACCGGCCCGTCCGTGGACGCCTCCGCGCCCTCCGGGCCCTTGCGCTGAAACAGGCGCAGGAGCAGTAGCAGCGCCTCCACTGCGGTGTCGATTGAGAGATCCTTGGGGCAAGCCGCCGCTTGCACCGCCACTCCCGTCATTGCGCCATACAACGCCACCGACAGCAGCATTGGGTCCAGCTCCGAGAGGTAGGCGCCCGATTCGATTGCCACCCGGATCGAGCGCTCGATCTTCTCCCGTCCGTCCTCCATCCAGCGGCACACCTCGCCTTGGAGCTTCGGGTCGTGCGCCGCCGCGGCGGTGACCGCGAGACGGAAAGCGAGCGGCAGGGCCTGCGGGTATTGATTCTTCAGGGTGCGGCGGATGATGAATTCGATACGGCGGGGTCCGAAGGGAATGGGCGCCGATTCGGCCAGTGCCATCACCACGCCCTCGTTGGCGTGCCGGATAGCCTCCGCTACCAGCTCCTTCTTGCTCTCGAAGTAGTAGTTGAGCATCCCGACACTCAGACCGGCGCGATCGGCAATGTTGCGAGTGGTCGTGCGCTCGAACCCCTCCTCGGAGATGCATTCGACTACTGCAGCGACGAGCTGACGCCGCCGGTGCTCCTCGAGAGCGCCTTCCGGCGCGGACGCTCGCTTTTTCGTTCGTGACTTGCGCTTGGATTGGGCCTGCGGCATCGGGTTCCCCGGCACAGGCTCGGTAACTACTCCCGTGCACGGAGAGTGTAACCTGAAGAGCGCTCGGGTCGACGGTGCACGAGTGGACATAATTCTCGAGTTTGACTTGACCGCCGCCGCTCACGCACTCTTGAGTCCTCTTCCTCATCGGGCGCCGTGCGCCGCGGACTCTTCCGAAGCCGCCTGCGTGAGACCTCGGCTGAACCACCATGCTCACATCGCTGCTCTTCGAAGCACGCCTCCGGGCTGCGGTCTGGCGGCGCAGACTCGCGTATCGGCGGCGAATCGGTGATCGAGGCAACCTCGCATTCTTTCTGATGGTCGGGCTACCGGTGCTGGGCCTGGCCTCCATCATCTGGTTCGCCAGTATCAGCGGTACGAGTGTCGAGCCCGCTCGTACTCGAGCCGAACAGCGTGCACAAAAGCGGGCACTGCGGCGCGCCGACGATCTGGAGTGTCTGGCAGAGAACGTGTATTTCGAGGCGCGCGGCGAGCCGCTCGATGGGCAGTACGCCGTGGCCGAGGTCACCCTGAACCGCACGCGAGCGCAGAACTTTCCGCACACGATCTGCCAGGTCGTGCACGAGATGCGCTGGGATCCGGGTCGGCGCCGCTACGTCGCAGATTTCTCCTGGACGGAGCTGGGTCCGCTGACTCCCGAGAACGGCGCGGCCTGGAAGGTCGCGATGATGGTGGCGACCGCGGTGTACGACGACTTGCGCGATCCGCTCGTGCCAGGCGCGCTCTTCTATCACGCCACGAGCGTAAGGCCGGGTTGGGCGCGGAGCCGCAAAGCCGTCGCGACCATCGGTAATCACGTCTTCTATCGGTGACTGCTCGGCGCGCCGGCGACGCGGCACTCCGCCGCTGCGGCACTTCGCCGACGCGGCGCTCTGCCGCTGCGGTACTCTGCCGACGCGGCGCTCTGCCGGCAAGACACTCCGCCGAGGCGCGCGGCCGGAACGCCCCAACGCAGGCGCGAGCACGCAGCCCTGCGCGGCATTTGCTTGCCGCGCGCAAATACCACAGAGTGTCGCCCCCGCAGCTCAGAGGCCGGAAGATGAAATTCGAGAACGAGACCTTCAAAGATACGATCGTGACGCTGGACTACAACGAATTCGTCAGTTGCACCTTCGAGCGCTGCCGGATCCTCTTTCATGGCGGCGGCTTCGCGATCTCGAAGCCCAAGATGATCGATACGCAGTTCGTGTTCCGCGAAGCGGCGCAGCACACTCTGGTGCTGTTGAACCTGCTCAACAAGATGGATGCTAACCTCACGCGCTCGCTCATCGATCAGGCCGCATCCCCTTCCTTGTCGTAGGTCTCGTGATCTGACCGGGGCGATGGCCGGCGTGGGCGGGCCAGGTCTTTCAGGGCCCGACGCTCGGCGCCAGCACGCGGCCAACCACCCCGGCCGTCGCTGCCAGCAGCAGCGCAGCGCAGCCCTCGAGCGCTGCGTGCAGCAGCCAGAACTGCGTGCCGGGCATTCGGTCCACGAGCCCGCCCAGCCAGCCGACCAGAGTGTTGGCGAGGAAAAGCTGCAGGTAGTAGACGCCCATCATGGTACCGGCCAGGCGCGCCGGTGAGGCTCGTGCGTAGAGCGCGAGCCCCACGGGAAACATGTTGGCGAACCCGATGCTGTTGAGGAGCTCGAACAGGAGTATCCACACGGGGCTGGCTTTCGGCCCGCCGGAGGCGCGCACCGCGGCCGCTACGAGCGCCAGCACGCCCAGTGCGGCGATGCCGATGCCGAGGGTGATTTTCACGATTTCGGTGGGCTCTTTGTAACGCTTCGCCCACCAGCGCCAGAACGCGACCGCGCCCCCCAGACACGACAACGATGCCGCGGCATCGACAGTGACCAGCCAGGTGGCGGGCATGGTGTGGCCGAAGAAGGTGAGGTCGACGTGGCTGGGTACCCACAGCAGGTAGGCGTTGAAGATCTCCATGTTGCCTACGGAGCCGATTGCGAGGACCGGGAGCAGCAGCAACAGAACGATCACCGCGCGGATCTCGCGACGGGTCAGTGCCTTCTTTGGAGTCGCGGCGGCGCGCGACGGTGCACGTTCCGCTGGGAGCCACTTTCGCCCCGACAGGTACACGAAGAGTGAGATGACCATGCCGACACCGGCAGCGCCGAAGCCGTAATGCCAACCGTAAGACTCGCCCAGGGTGCCGGAGATGAGGGGCGCGACGATGACGGCGGAATTGATGAAGATGTAGTAGATCTGGAAGGCATCCGCGCGGCGGATGTCATCGGGCGCGTACAACTCGCCCACCTGGCTGGCGATGTTGCCTTTGAACAGCCCGACGCCGATCAGCAGGCACGCGAGGGCGATCAGAAACGACAGCTCGAACGCCATCAGGAAATGGCCGGCGGTCATCAGGACCGCGCCGCCGGTCACTGCCCAGGTCTTGCCGATCCAGCGATCCGCGATGAGGCCGCCGGCGATGGGCGTCAGATACACCAGTCCCGCGTAGAGACCGAAGATCGCCGAGGCGAGCTCGATGGTGGACAGCGGTCCTCCGTAGAGGTGCTCGAGGGCGGCACGCAGCGGGGCGAATCCTGCGATGTGCTCGATGTGGCCCGGTAGCAGCAGCTGGCGGACCATGTAGAGCACCAGCAGCGTCTGCATGCTGTAGTACGAGAATCGCTCCCAGCCTTCGGCGAACGACAGATAGCCCAGGCCCTTCGGGTGACCGACGAACGCGCGGTCCTGGTCCGCCCGCCCTGCGAGGACCTCTGTATTCATTCGCGCAAGGGTACTCGCTTGTCCCTCGCGGCGTAGACCTATTACCGCAGCCGGACCTATCGCGCGAAGACATCGCGGCATCCTGTGCAATGTTGGGGACGTGGTGGAAATCGCGGATCGTTGCGATGCGGTTGCCGCTTGTCATGATCTCGATGAAGTACAGCGGCTGTGTCTCCCCCGGAGCTTTGAGCACCGCCAGGACCTCCCGCCCGTCGAGCCACGCCGGCTGCATGTGCCAGTCAGTGAGTCTGCTGTAGTTGGTGAAACGGGAGTTGCGTCGGCCACCGATCCGAGAGGCGGCTTCCGTCCGCGCAAGGTCCGGAGGCCCCAGGTTGTACTTCGCCTTCACGAGCGTCTCGATAGGTGAGCGCCCGGTTTGGGTGATCGCCGCGGCCTCCCACAACTTGAAGTCTCCGTCCACCAGCGCCGGGACCTTGGCGACGACGGTGTGCAGAATCATGGTGTGCTCCGCTAGCCTGGATGAGGATACGGTGCAAGGACGAATTGCGGGGCCAAAAGGATCGGTCCTGGCCCCACAATCACTCCCCGGAGCAACAAAATTGCAGCGTGCCCGTCGGATCGGCGCCGGTTCGCGCGTCTTCAAGGAGGACCTGCGCGGGGGCGCTCCTCGCGACGGCGAAGCTCGAGCGAACGCGGAGAAAAGCGCATGACATCAGCCATCGATACCCAGGCCCTTCCCAGAATCGTCTCCGAGAGCGAGTGGCGCGCGGCCCGCGAGGCGCTGCTTGCCAAAGAAAAGGAGCTCACCCACGCACGGGATGCGCTGGCCGCCGAACGGCGCCGCCTGCCGATGGTGCGCGTCGCAAAGGAGTACGTCTTCGCTGCTCCGCAGGGCAATGTGAGCCTCCGGGATCTCTTCGAGGGCCGGCGGCAGCTGCTGCTGTATCACTTCATGTTTGCGCCGGGGGTGCACGGTTGGCCCTCGGCGGGATGTCCGGGCTGCTCCATGTTCACCGACAACATCGGGCAGTTCACAGCGGCGCATCTGCAGGCGCGCGACGTTTCGCTCGCGCTGGTCTCGCGAGCGCCGCTGGCGAATATCCAGGCGTATCGCCAGCGCATGTCGTGGCCGCATCCATGGGTGTCGTCGGAGGGGAATACGTTCAACCTCGACTACGGGCTGACGAGCGCGGATGGGGAGGGGCATGGGCTGAGTGTGTTCCTGCGCGACGGCAATGAGATCTTCCGTACGTACTTCACTTCGGCTCGCGGCAGCGAAGGGCTGGGCAATGTGTGGGGCTTCCTGGACGCAACTCCCTTCGGACGGCAGGAAACGTGGGAGAGCTCGCCGCAAGGATGGCCGCAGACGCCGCCATACCGATGGTGGCGCCGGCACGATGAATACGGATCCTAACGCCGGAGGGCTGCCCGAAGGGGCGAGTGTGGGGGCCATGGATTGACCTCGCGCGCAGCGCTGTCCAACCCTTGGTCTGACGATGAGCTTGTCGCGAATAGCGGGCAAATGCGGGCTTGCGACGCCTGCGCGTCCGGGCGCAACATTGCGGGCCCAAACGATCTGCGACCGCTGGTCACCTCCGGAGAGAAACCATGTGCGACAACGATTCGATGGACGACATGATCGAGTATCGGCTGAAGTCTGCGGCACTGTCACGACGAGAGTTCGGGGCCCTGACGGTCGGTGCCGGCGTGGCGAGCGTGTTGTCACCGGTTGCGAACGCCGCGGAGGTGAAGGGATCTGACGTCGACATCAAGACTCCCGACGGGACGTGCGATGCCTACTTCGTGCATCCCGCCAAGGGCAAGGGCGCGGGTGTGCTCGTGTGGCCGGACATTTTCGGTCTGCGGCCGGCCTTCAAGAAGATGGCCGATCGGCTCGCCGAGTCGGGTTATTCGGTGCTGGTGATCAACCCCTTCTATCGCGCCAAGCACGCCCCGACGGCGCCCGAGAAGCCGGATTTCAACGATCCGGAGACGCGCAAGGCGCTGTTTGCGCTGGCCGGCGGCCTCAACGTGCAGACGACTGAGACGGACGCGAAGGCCCTCATCGGCTGGCTCGACAGTCAGAATACCGTCGACAAGAAGCGGAAGATGGGTACGACTGGCTACTGCATGGGTGGCCCCTTGATGATGCGCACCGCAGCGGCGTTCCCGGATCGAGTCGGCGGCGGCTGCTCTTTCCACGGCGGCAATCTGGTCACCGACAAGCCCGACAGCCCGCACCTGCTGGTGCCGAAAATGAACGGCTCCTACCTGTTCGCCATCGCCGCGAACGATGACATGCGCGATCCGAAGGCGAAGGACGTGCTGCGCAAGACGTTTGACGACGCGCACGGTCACGCGAAGGCGGAGATCGAGGTCTACACGGGAACCATGCACGGCTGGTGTCCGACGGACGCGGCCGTCTACAACCACGAGATGGCGGAGAAAGCCTGGACCCGCCAGCTCGCGACGTTCAAGACTGCGCTGGCCTGACCAACCGTACGGACGGCGCCCGTTCCCGGGCCCCGTCCGTACGCCTCCCGCAGGGGCATCTGTATGCCCATACAGACAGGGCTTCCCGAACAGCTCACCTGGATCGACGACGTCAATCGCGGCGACCATTCCTTCCTCACGAAGGAGGATCGCTGCGCGTTCTTCGGCGAGCTCCAGGCAAGCACGGGGTGGGGCGGCGGCGCGACCAATCAACTCATCGCCAATTTCAAACGCTCGCCTGCACAGATCGGGCGCGAGCCCTGCGGTGAGCGGCTGCGGCGCCATCGCGAGCGCGCCATCAACGAGGTCGCCGCCGCGCTGCGCAGCCAGTTCACCCGCGAAGAGGTCGAGCTGCGCTGCACGTTCGTTCCCCTCCCGACGTCCAAGCAGCCCGGACACCCCGAGTATTGCGATCGCCTCGAGCGCTCGCTGCGACTCGCCTTCGCCGGCTATCGCGCCGATATCCGGCCGTTGCTGCAGCTGGCGGCGAGCACGCGTGCCGATCATCTGAGCGCCGTTGAGCGCCTCCGATACCAACACCTGCTGGCACTGACGAGCCTCGACGTGCGTCAGCTTGCCGGCGAGCTGCGGCCCATGGTCGTGTTGTTCGACGATGTGCTGGCGAGCGGCAAGCACTACCGGGTCGCCAAGACCCGCATCCGTGAAGTGTTCCCCGGGCAAGGGATCCTGGGGATTTTCGTGGCGCGCCGCGCGCTCAGAAGCTCCTGCCGTCGACCTGCTTCCCTCGCAGCGACTCGAGGCTCACGCCCTCCAGTCAGCGCACGTTGATGGCGGCCATCGGAGCGCCGTCACTGGGCCGTGTGCCTTGCGCGAGCGACTGGATGCCGCAGGTGGTGCAGAAGCGGTGCTTGATCAGCTCGGCGGTTGAACTCGTAGGTCGCCAGGTCGCCATCGCCCGAGAGCAGCCTGAACTGTGACGCTGGCGCGAACGCGAGCGGGGACGCGAGCCGACCGCAGCGTGAGCAGTTGCAGGCGATGACGCCCCGGATGGCGGAGACATCCGCGGGGTACGGGACGGGAGCGCTCGCCCAGCTCCAACTCGACTTCGTAACGAACTTTGCCGCACTGGCAACCGCCTGAAAAGGTCTGCGCGATGTTCGCTCCCGAACGCAAAAAGAGGATGAGGATCGGAACTTAGCGCCGGGGCCCGAGGTCCGTCCACATACTGCGTGGAATGTGGCAGCGACGTTCAAGGGGAGCTTGCACTGTGGTTGTGCTATTCGCTTTCTTGTTGCGCCAACGGCGCTCACCGCAGCTCGCGGAATTCAGCGGCGCGGGCGCCTTGGAGGCCGCAAGCAGCTGGCACAGGGATTGCAACCACGAAGACTGCGGAAGTGGCCCCCTCCACGCCCGCAAATGCATGGTTCCTCCGGGGTACCAGGCAACGCCGCCGGACGCAGCTCGTGATCCCCCTCCCGAGACTGCGTCCGGCGGTGGATCTCGAGTCGGTCTGCAGCGACAGGTGCCGATCGACTTTACGAACGCGTACCGTAGCGCGCTCACCAAGAAAGGAGTCCTCGGGATGGGCATGAAGAAAGACACGCCACTGAATGGTCATGCGAGCTTGCGCGCGCCTGGCGCAATTCACGAAAGGATCCTGCGCCTGTTGGGAATGACGCAGCGTCCGCTCAGATCTGGCGAGCTCGAGAGCGCGCTTGGGTTGGTCGCCGGCGAGGCCCGCAGCGCTTGTCATTGGCTCACCGAGAATGGCTACATCACGAGCACGGTCCGCATGGGCAGAGCTGCGGCTCACTGGGCGCGCACGTTCTGGTCGCTCGCGGACAAGGGCCGCTCCTGGGCCCGAGCCCAAGGAGCCTTGGTCACCTAAAATCGGACGCCGCCCGCGAACCGCCACGCGCTCTGCGCAGCGAAGTTCTGATAGGGATCGCGCGCGAGGCGCACGAACCAGGCCGGCCAGTCCCAGGTGGCGCTGAATCCCCAGGCGGTGATGTAGCCCGCGTCGCTCAAGCCGCTCTTGCGCAGGATGTCGAGCGTTGCGCGCATGTCGCTGACGGGAATGCGCACATTGAAGTGCCAGTCTCTCTGGTGTGTGTGCAGGCGGTCGTCGGCGACGACGAACAGGGTATAAATCGTACCGTCGGTGCTGTGATGGCCCGCGCCGAACGTGAGCGCGTCATTGGGGTCGAAATTCAGATTGAAATAGGGCTTGAGGTTGGTGCGGCCGATGCCAGCCAGGGCAAACCAGCTGTCGCCCGCCTGTGCATTCAGACTGCCGCCCAGGAATCCCCGTGTGGCCACCTGCAGCGATGGTTGGAGCTCGACGCAGCCTCCGAGGTCGACGGAGCTGTCGACACCCGCGCGCCCCTGAGTCCCGAACGAGCGGTCGGTGTACGCACCGAGCCACGCGTGCGTGTCGTTGTGCTGCCAGCGCAAGTTGAGATCCTGGCCTGAGTAGCCGCTGTACTGGTAGTCGCCGAGTGTGAGCTTCCATTGCCGCCCGCCACCAAACCCCGTGTCGGGCGCGAGCGTCTGGTCCGCGACCCCCGGGTCTGCCGCCAATGCGGTCTCGCCCAGGCCAACCAATAGGGCACTCAGCGTCAGGAGTTTGGCTCTGCTCACGCGCATATGATATCCATTGCGCGTGCGCGGCCATGCCGTCGCATTGGGGGATCTTATGAAAGCTTTCGCGTATGGGATCGCGCTTGCGGGGCTCGTGCTCGTCGCGCGCTCGGCCACTGCAGATCCGTCGCTCGATCGGGTGCGTGCGTGCATGCCCCAGCAGAACGATGCAGCGCGCCTGGCCTGTTACGACAAAGAGCTGGGCCGAACCACGGCCCCGGCCGCCGCGACCGCCCCAGCTGCAGCACCCACGGCCGCGCCGGCCAGAGCGGTCGCCGCCACCGTCCCTGCCGCCGCCAACGCCCCTGCCGGCGCGACCGTCCCCGCCGCCGCGACCGTCCCCGCCGCCGCGACCGTCGCGGCTTCGGCGCCTACTGCCGCGGCTGCGCCGTCCACCGCAAGTGCAGGACAC
>Ga0134125_10001034_pt1 | contig 35469 bp, 30 predicted proteins | sample KB31751_FD_96464 | JGI IMG/M metagenome (GOLD analysis project Ga0134125, IMG submission 96464) | Terrestrial soil microbial communities with excess Nitrogen fertilizer from Kellogg Biological Station, Michigan, USA - KB3-175-1 | ecosystem: Environmental > Terrestrial > Soil > Unclassified ...
CGCTTGCGGCGTAATGCGATTGGTCGGAATGATGTTGTTGGGGAACATTGTCCGTCCGGTCCCATCCGGATTGCCGGTTGCCGGATCGTAGATAGCAGTAGGCTTGTCGGTATAGGCGCTAAAATTGCCGGCACGCTGATCGTTGGTCGGCACGGTATATAGCCCGTTGCCGCTCTGTTTGAGGCCAGTACCGTCGAAGCTTCCAAAATAGAACAACTTGTTCTTTACGATGGGGCCGCCGAGGGTACCGCCGTAGTTGTTATAAATGCCGACGGGCTTATCTGTTCCGCTCTTTAGAAAGAAATTCCTGGCGTTCAGATGCTGGTTGTTATGGAATTCGAATGCACTCCCGTGAATTTCATTGGTGCCGGATTTCGTGACAACCGTAATCGCTGAAGACCCGGATAGGCCTTGATCGGCATCGGCTGAGCTAGTGGTGACGTTGACCACATCAACCGTTTCGGCAGACGTGTTGTAGCCGGCATACTGCGGCAGCCACAGGTTGATGCTTTCGGCGCCGTCGATTTTCGTGATGTTCGTCTGCTGATTAGCGCCGTTGATATGCGTCGTCAGCGATTGGGCGGGAACGTCAGTACTCGAATTGACGAACGCACCCGGCATCGCCCCCGGAGCCAGATTGATCAGCGTTTGGTAATTTCGTTGGCCACCAAGCGGCAAATTGGCGACTGTCCTGCCCGTAATTTCCGTGTGCGTGTCGGCCTTGTCGGTCTGTAGAGCGGTTGCCGCGGCTGAAACCGTCACCGATTCCGTCGCTTGTCCCACTTCCAGACGTATGTCGGTGCGGGTAACGACGTTGGGCGTCACCACCACGTTCGTCTGCTCGAACTTCTTAAAGCCGTTAGAGGAGACAGTGATGTTATAGGTACCCGGCAGGACGTTAACAACGTTGTAACGCCCACTCGCGTCCGATGTATCGTTACGAACCAGTCCGGTCTGCGTTGACGTAGCCGTCACCGTAGCGCCGGGCACAACTGCCCCGGACTGGTCGGTTACGGTTCCCACCAGTGAACCGTAAAGTACTTGCGCTTGCCCAGTCTGTATCGAGACCACAAGCGCAAAACAACACATGAAGGCTAAGCCAACTGCCTTCCATAAAAAATTTCGCGCGCTACCCATGAATTTCCCCTACTTTCATCGACTACCTAAAGCTTCAACTGCCCACGCCGCAACATTGCAGCGAAAAATCACAAGCCGACTAGTGTTAATACAGCTAAAACCGCCCCTCAGCAACGAAAGCAACCTTTATCGAGCGCACAACTATAGCCGCGCCGAAAGCCGTTGTTTAAACGGCTAATCTGAATCAACTAAAAGATGGCTTTGCTCCGCAGTGTACAGCAAATCAAGGTTCCGGGACAAGAACAAAATCAAAGAAAAGGATAAATTGGCGAAGGGAAACAAAAGAATTAGCCGTAACAGCTTATACGGTGAGATTTATCACGTTAATCTGCCTCAGCTTTCCCGCCACAATAGCGAACTGGATATCACCAGTCAGCATGTGAGATACGCCTATGCCCCTACGTCGGGTCGGGAAAATCCGGCCTAACGTTTTCGATCCAATCCGCCGATCGATCACCAGAGATCAGACGGATGAAGGCATTCGAATTTCGTTTACAACGCGTTGCCGATTACCGGCAGCAGCAACTGGACGTTGAAAAGAGCCGGCTCCAGAATCTTTCGGGTCAAATGCAACGGCTGGAAGACGAGCGCGAATCGCTGGAGCGCCAGCGTAAGGACGCGGAACACAATGTCACGGGCCGTGGCGAGAGTCTGACAGGCGAGGATGTAATGGCGCTGGCCGGGTTTCATGAATACGTCGCCCGGCGCACGAAGGAAATTCAACAGCAGAAAATTGAACTTGCCGCCAAAATCGACAAGCAACGAACGATGGTGGTGGAAGCGGAGCGTAGCGTGAAACTACTGGACCGTCTGAAAGACCGAAAATTGCAGGAGTGGAAAGCAGCGTCCGACCGCGAACTGGAAGAGTTGGCCGCGGATTCCCACCTGGCGCGCCTGGCCGCGCAGAAGGTAACATCGAGTCTGCGCCTGCGATAGCGGGTCGAAGGCGGCATTGCGCCACCTCAATCCAGATGAAATACCTCTTCGAGAGGGCGCATGGATTCGTCGGCGGCCTTGCCGCCGGTATTTTCGAAAAACGAAGCCATTTCGCGCTGCCACCTGGTATTTACATCGGCGGCGGCCATTCCTGCTAGCGCCTGTTCGAAATTCCCGGTTTCTAAATATCCAATCAGCAATCCGTCTTCGCGCAAGAAAAGAGAGTAGTTGCGCCACCCGCTCCGACGCAACGCATCCAACATTTCCGGCCACACCCTTTGATGCCGTTCTTTATACTCGTCCAGGCGGTCGCGTTTTACCTGGAGGCAGAAACATACACGGCGCAAGTGTTGCATTTTGGCCGCTATTGTATCGAGACGACCCCAATAGAAACACATTGCCGGGAACTGAGTCTACCCGGCTGAGAAAGGACGCAGAATGAGCGAATTCGGATTATCGCCACGCTACGGCAACGACGAACTCCACCGGGTTTGTGAAACCCGCATCCAGCCGGCGCCGCATTTCTACACGTTTCCTGCGAACGACGAAGAGGACGAGGACGAAGGCGAACTCGAAGACGATGAAGATTATGACGACGAAGACGATGACGAGGATGAAGACGACGAAGGCGATGACGGAGATTATGACGACGAGGATGAGGATGAAGAGGACGAGGACGAAGGAGAATAGCCACACTTCTCCCCGGAAGTGCGGACCGCCTCATTTTTAGCTGCCAGTTCCTCTGACCCACCCGCGCGTCATGTAATCGGTCACCGTCAGGGTCATCATAATCAGGAACCACACAATTGCGCCCGCGATCACCACTTTTACCAGTTTGCCCTCAAATAGGGCGTGCATGAAGACCCCCGCGATGAGGCATGCCATCAAGGTCGCGAGCGCAACCGCAATCACCATATTGAAGACGCTCAGATCCACCATTGCAACCAGCGTGGTAATGAGTGTCAGCAATAATAAGGCGCCCCAGGTGAAGGCGTATTGAGTTCTGGATGCAGTTGGTTTGCTCATTTCACCAAATGCAACCCCGGCAAATATAAGATGGCATATAAAAACACCCAGACAATATCTACAAAACTCCAGTACAAACCAACCATTTCAATTGGCGTATGATACTCGGCTGAAAAGGTTCCCATGAGGGTACGAACCAGCAGCACAAAAAGCAGGCCTAATCCGATCAACATATGTATCGAATGAAGGCCGGTCATGATGAAGTAGAAGACGAAAAACATTTGGACCCTGGCCGCGTCCGGAGTGCTGTCTTCAAACCAGAGGCCGGGCACCTTGTGGTGTTGATAGTGGAGATAGTACTCGGTGAACTTAATACCCAAAAAGGCAGCGCCGAGAATCATTGTCACAATGAGAAACACCGCAATCAATCTGCGCTTTCCAATTTCCGCGCTATGGACGGCCAGTGCCATGGTGAAACTGCTGCAAATCAACAGTGCCGTATTTACTGCGCCGAGCACAATCTCCATGTCGGCGCTACCAAGGTTGAATGCTTGCGGGGCAGAAAGACGATACACGGTATAAGCCGTAAACAAGCCCCCAAACATCATTACTTCCGTTGCCAGGAAGATCCACATTCCTGCGGAGGCCGTCTCGCGCTGCTGCAGCGGAGTAGCGAAATGCTCGCGCAATGCCAGGGAAGACTCAGACAAGTTCCAGTTCCTCCTTCATCGCATCGTAATCGTAGGCCTCATAGTCGACAACGGGCGTAACCTCGAAGTTGTGACTGATGGGCGGCGAGACTGTTTTCCATTCAAGTCCGGTGGCGCGCCAGGGATTCGGCCCGGCCGGTTTGCCGTACTTCCAGGCCCATGCGAAATAAAATAGCGGCAGGACATAGCCGACTCCAAGTATGGTTGCCCCGGCGGTGGAAATGACATTTAAGAACTGAAATTCTGGCGGGTAGGCAGCATAACGGCGCGGCATTCCGAGCCAGCCAAGGATGAATTGCGGGAAGAAAGTGAGATTGAACCCGAGAAAAACAATCAGGGCGGAAAGACGACCCATGCCTTCGGGATACATTTTTCCGCTGACCTTCGGCCACCAATAGTGGATGCCCCCCAAAAAGGCCATCACCGTGCCGCCAACCATAATGTAGTGAAAATGGGCAACGACAAAGTAAGTATCGGTGACGTGCACGTCGATGCCGAGGGCGGCAAGGAAGAGTCCCGTCATTCCGCCAATGGTGAACAAGCCGAGAAAGCCGATCGCATAAAGCATCGGCGTGTCCCAACAAATCGAACCCTTATATAGGGTCGCCGTCCAGTTAAAGACCTTGATGGCAGAGGGTACGGCAACCATATAACTCAGGAATGAGAAGACCATTGCCGAATACACCGAGGTACCGGCAACAAACATGTGATGGCCCCACACCAGAAAACTGAACACAGCAATGGCAATACTCGAATAGGCGACCGCCTTATATCCGAACAGAGGCTTACGGGAGAATGCCGGTATTAGCTCACTGATGACCGCCATTCCAGGAAGCACCATGATATATACGGCCGGATGCGAGTAGAACCAGAACAGATGCTGGAATAAGATCGGATCTCCGCCGAGCGATGGGTCGAAAATGCCTACCTGAAAGATGCGCTCCACACCAATCATCAGCAGCGTGATTGCCAGGACAGGAGTAGCGAGAACCAGGATGATGCTTGTTGCATATTGCGACCAGATAAAAACGGGCAGACGAAACCAGGTCAAGCCTGGTGCTCTCATGGTGTGAATGGTGACGATGAAATTCAGGCCGGTAATGATCGATGCGAAACCGCTAATAAAGATGCCGGTGGCAACGGCGACCACATAAGTGGTGGAATATGTCGTACTGAACGGAACATAGAATGTCCAGCCGGTATCCACTCCGCCCCGAACGAGCGCATAAATCGTAAAGAGTCCGCCGAACATGTAGATATACCAGCTTGCAAGATTGAGCTTCGGGAAGGCGAGATCCTTTGCGCCAATCATCATCGGAATCAAAAAATTACCAAGCGTGTTAGGAATGGATGGGATGAGAAAAAACCAAACCATGATGATTCCGTGCATCGAAAACAGTTTGTTGTAAGTTTCCGAATCCACTAGCTGGCTGGTTGGCGTCAACAAGTTCAGGCGCATCAGCAGTGCGAAGAGTCCACCTACAAAAAAGAAAAATGTAATGGAAAATGTATACAGAATCCCGATGCGCTTATGATCGGTTGTAAGGAGCCACGATAGTACGCCAACTTTTTCATTTAGATAGTTGGCTTGTTTTTCTTCAATTGCAGCTTGAATCATATGGCTATCTCGGTTCCTTCCTTAGCGATCGGCAGGCTGCGTCCCTGAGTTACCGCTTGTTCCGGGCCCGGCAATACCCGGCTGAGTGCCATATTCGGCCGGTGAACTTCCGGAACTGGTGGGCTGTTCTTCTGATCCCGGCGTTCCAATCGCACGAATGTATGCGATGAGCGCGACTATATTGTCTTCCGATATCTGCCCCTGGAATGTAGGCATAATCGGGCGGAAGCCCCAGACGATTTTTGCGCGGGGCTGCAGGATAGATTCCCTGATGTACGTATCATTGGCGATCACGGTCTGGCCGCCCTCAATTTCAACCGGGCGCCCGTATAGATTTCGCAAGGTGGGGCAGCGGCCGGCATTCTCGAAATGGTGGCAATTGGCGCAACCGTATTGATGGAATAGTTTTTCTCCTCGCGATGCAAGTGACCCTTCGGCCGCGCCGCGAGTCAGCCATGCTTGATAATCGTGCGGCGACATGGCGTAGACATATCCGATCATGCCCGAGTGCTTGGTGCCGCAATATTCCGCGCAGAACAGATGATACTTACCCGGTTTCGTCGCTTCGAACCAGGTTGTCGTGTAGCGATCCGGCAGCACATCCTGCTTGGTACGGAACGCCGGTATAAAGAAGCTATGAATCACATCTTGAGACGTCATATTGAGGCGGATTGGCGTTCCTACCGGAATGTGTAACGCGTTGATCTCGCGCTGGCCCCCTGGATACTGGACCTTCCACATCCACTGCTTGCCGATGACGAACATGTTGATCGCATTGGAGGGCGGGCGCTCAATGTCGAAGTAGACCTTCGCGCCCCAGGCATACATCCCCATGAACAGAATGAACGGGACAATGATCCACGTGGCTTCGGCCGGAATGTAGTAGCGGATCTGCGGCGGCAGTTCATTGTCCCGCCGCCGGTGGTAGCGAACCATGCAATAAACGGCAAATATGGCTATCCCGATGGCGACAAGCCCGCAAAGCAATACCATCGCCGTGAACAAATGATTCACTTCGGATCCGACGGTGGATGCTGTATCCGGAAAGAGCCGTATTCGTTCGTTCATAAAGCAAATTCCTTAGGCAGCGCGACTATGCGAGCGCAGATCACGCCGCCACAACCAGATAAGGCCGCCAATCAGCAGCGCCAATGTGACCCCCGCCGCGGCTTGCAGCACATGTATAACATCGGTGGTGTACTTTCCAGCGGTTGGATCGTAATGAGAGCAAAAAAGCAATATCTGGTCAACGGCAGACCCGATGCGGTCGTGGGACGCTTCAATCAAGCCGAGCTTCAGATCTTTGGGCTCGTATTCCACTCCATAAAAATAGCGCGCTATTTTCCCCTCGGGCGTCAAGACCATAATTCCGCTGGCATGGACAAACATGTTGTGCTCAGCATCCCAGTGATAATGAAATCCGAGTGCGTTTGTCACACGGTGAATAGATTCCTGGGAACCTACCAGAAAGTTCCATCCTTTAGTCCCGTCGCGGCTCGAATAACTTCTGGAATATTGCTTCTGCTTACTGAGCGCTTCGGCGGGCGTATCGGTGGGGTTGAAGCTCATCGCAACAATTTCAAAGTCTTTGCCCGGCTTCAGCGAGAGAGGCCGCAGGCCCGCAACCATCCCACTCAAAATCTGGCCGCATAACATGGGACACGTATAGTAAACCGGAAGGAAGAGCACGGGCTTGCCGTGAAAATACTTTTGCAGGGTAACTGTCGCTCCAGTCTCATCCTGAAATACCGTGTCGAGCGGCACCTGGGCATTAAGACGCTGGTCGATTCCCACGCCCTTTAGTTGCTGAGGAAGAATTTGGCTATCAATCGCGAGGCACGGCGCCGCAAACCATACCGAGATCATCGTTAGTATGAGCAAATATTTCATCTCGGCTCCGGTTCGACCTTTCCTTCAAATCCTGTTAGCCTGTTTCCTTCGGCCGGAGTGGAAAGCGCCAGTCCCGCCGGAGCCTTTTGCGGCGGGATACCACGCTGAGCGATTAATTCCATGGCGTGTTCAATGGGAATCGCGACAACTCCTTTCGATTTATTGATCCAAAAATAATGAGTGAGGAGCCAACTCTGCTGCGCCTCGTATCGCTGGAGATCGGTGCGTGGCGAAGCTTGAATCCTTGGCTCGGGAGGTGCGGAAGGACGCTGGCTGGCTACTGGGATCGGAGGTTGCTCCACGGATGCCCGCTGGTTTTCAAATGACGACAAAACGAAATACACCATAAACACAACCAGCCACACGCCGATCAATACGCATATTCCCGTTACAATCACATTTTTGGCATTTACGTCTTTGGGTTCGAACCGAACATCCTCGTTATGTAGTTCGACATGCTCGGACCCCTGTGGGGCAGCAGCATCCGCGTTGTGAAAGAGCGATGGCCCCCTATTCTTTGGCATGCCAAATCTCCTCAATCCCCGTAGCGTGCACCGGCAAAAGCGGCCGCGAACTTAGGCGCCACAGGAAATAAGCAATCCACAAACCGCCGATGGCGATCGGAAGAGAAAACATGAGCCAGCTCACTTGAAAGCCCTTGGTGTAGAAGCTAGGCATCACGATCCAGGTGAGATCGACAAACCGCATCACGATGAGAATGCCTACTACTCCCGAGAGGAGCAATGCGTTCCGCTTAATCGGACGCGATAGCAGCAGAAGGAAAGGCACAATGAACTGAAAAATGATTAGAAAGGCGCCAAGCCATCCCCACGATGTGTGCAAGCGATGCAAATACCAGGGAATTTCTCCGGTGAGGTTCCCCGACCACACGATCACCAACTGCGAGAACGAAAAATACGCCCAGATCATCACCCACATCAACAGCAGCTTGCCGAGATCGTGGAAATGCGAAGGCTTCAGGATGGTGCTAAGAGTGCTCTTCTTTCCGAGCCAGGCCAGCATGATGATGGCGAACGCCGTTGCCAATAGTCCCTGACCGGCGACAAACAGAAACCCCCACATAGTGGACTGCCAGTGCGGCTCGATGGACTCCGCCCAATCAATAGCCGCAAAAGTAACCGTAAATACGTACAGAATGAGCCCCGGAGCGCTTAGACGTTCAAGCTTTCTGGTAAGCCCGCCGAATTTATCCTGCTGTGACGACCAACGGTTCAGGAGGTAAATCAGCGTCATCCAGATGGCGAAATAGATGACCGCGCGAACCAGAAACATCGGTGCATTCATGTAGACTGCGCGGTGCCGCAGAAGGTCGTCGTTCATCACGATTTCGGGATGATCCCAGACATAGAGATACGGAATTCCGAAGACGATCGGGATGAAGAGAACAATCAGTAGCGGCAGCGTTTGCGCAGCGCTTTCGAGCGGACGCCGCACGATAATACCCCAGCGGCCGCCGGTTAAATACTGCAACATCACGACAGCCATTGAGCCGAGAGTAAGTCCAATCCAGAATAGATAGCTCATCAAATAGGAGCGAAAGAAGGCTTCTGGAGTAATGAATGCGCCGATGATGGAAACCACCAGCATGACGATACCGATGACAAAGGCAATGCGCATCCATCGTTTTACGCTAACCGTAGGCTCCAGGCGCAATGGGAAGTCAGCAGTCACTGATTCGCTCCTAACTGGCTTGCATCCGCGGGCGGTACATCGGAAAGCCGGGCGTTTCGGCTCAATTGCAGCGCGCGAATATAGGCGACAATCGCCCACCGATCTTTGGGATCCATAACCTGATCCCGATATTCACCCATGCCGCCATATCCGTTCGTAATTACCTGAAAAATGTAGCCCGGAGGTACCTGGCGCAGACGCTCGGTCTGAAGATTCGCCGGGAAACGCATGCCGCGCTGGGCCACCATTCCATCGCCGTCTCCGGTGCGGCCATGGCAAGGGCTGCAATAGATATTGAACCGGTCTTCACCGCGCCGCAGTAATTGCAGGTTTACGTTCATGGGAATTGTATCGAGGAAGACCCCATTCGCTTCGCCGGTATGGAACGAATCGTTATCGTTCAACGCATCCCACGCGACGGTATGCGCCGGAGTGGGGCGTGCCGACCGGCCATCGACAAAGAAATCACTGCGCGCCAGCGGCTTGTATTTGGGTTGATCTTGCATATCGCGGCGGCAGGCCACGGTTACCGGTAAAAGAAGAATTACCAATAAGGCCGCAATAATCGCCCCTGCGCTGTGGGGCAGGCCCCTGGCCTGCGCCGGGCGCTCCGCCCGGCTAAATTGAAACTGGATGGCTTTAGGAATTTTCAACTTCCCAAACCTCCACTGGATCGAGCGTTTCTAGAAAGTCTGCCGTTTTAGCCGGGTCGAACAAAATATCGCGCGCTTCAATGCAAAGAAAGAATGTGTCACGCGTGACGGCGGTAAAGCGCGGCAAGTTAAATAGTGGAAAATGCGGCTTCGGAAATCCGCAGAGCGCAAGCGTGCCTATGAACGCAGAGATAGACGCGAACAATACGGTCAGCTCAAACAGTATAGGTATGAATGACGGCCAACTGTACAAAGGCCGGCCGCCTACATTCGTCGGGTAATCGATGGCGGCGATGTAATACTCCATCGACCATGCCGTTGCCGCGCCCGCGAACCCTCCAATTAAGGTGATCAGCGGTACGAAATTCGGCCCCCCGATAATTTCATCCAGACCTTCCACGGGATATGGCGAATACGCCTCCATCTTTCGATAGCCGTGCTCGTGCGCGGCGCGTGTAGCTTCCACTAACTGGCCGGGGGTATCGAATTCGGCGACGACGCCGTAGATGGAATCGGAGTTCATATCTCCGTTCCCCCTTCCGGCGACGAGAACGGCAGCATTTCCTTTACTTCCGACATCGCGATCATCGGTAGTAATCGAAGGAACAGCAGAAACAGAACAACGAAGAGACCCATCGATCCGTAGAGCGTTGCGTTATCCCAACCCGTTGCGATGAAGTTGCTCCAGGAAGAGGGCACCCAATCGCGATTGAGCGCGGTGATGATAATCATGTAGCGCTCCATCCACATGCCGATCAGTACGACAATCGATACAAAGAACAGAAGCTTCGGACGAATGCGGAACTTACGAAACCAAAGAAGCTGCGGGATGAAGACGTTGCACGTCAGTACTGTCCAGTAGCTCCAGGCGGCGGGTCCAACAGCGCGATAGTGCACGGTTCCCATTTCAAACGTATCGCCGCTGTACCAGGCGGTAAACGGCTCAATCGCGTAGGCGTATGCCACGATGAGGCCGGTAGCCAGCATCAGCTTAGCGCAATTGTTGAGATGGCGCTCGGTAATCAGATTGCGTAGGCCATAGACACTGCGGATTGGTATGCAAAGCACCAGTACCATCGCAAAGCCCGAATAAATAGCTCCGGCAACGAAGTAAGGAGGAAAGATCGTGGAATGCCACCCGGGGAGTATGGCGATAGTGAAATCGAAGCTAACTACCGTGTGAACGGAGAGGACGAGAGGCGTCGCAAGGCCGGCCAGCACCAGGCAAGCAGTCTGATGATACTTCCAGTGGCGGGAAGCGCCGCGCCATCCCATCGCCATAATTCCGTAGATCCCGCGTTTTAATGGACTCTTCGACTGGTCGCGCAATGTCCCCAAATCCGGAAGCATGCCGATGTACCAAAACAGCAGCGATACCGTTCCATAAGTGGAAACGGCGAACACGTCCCACACCAGCGGGCTGCGGAAATTCGGCTGAATCGTCATCGTGTTCGGATAGGGCAGCAGCCAGTAGAAGATCCAGGCGCGGCCCAGGTGAAGCAATGGGAACAGACCGGCGCACGCAACCGCAAATAATGTCATCGCTTCGGCGAAACGGTTGATCGAGTTCCGCCAGCTTTGATGAAGCAGCAACAGAATGGCTGAGATCAGAGTGCCCGCATGGCCGATTCCAATCCACCAGACGAAATTGGTGATGGCAAAACCCCAGGCAACCGGTATGTTGATGCCCCAAATCCCCACACCTTTCGCGAGGAGCCAGGTGACAGCGATCACGAGCATGGTGAGCGCCGCAAAACCAACGGCAAAGACGAGTAGCCACGCAAGAGGCGTTTTTCTCGTCAGAACAATAGAAGAGATCTGATCGGTAACCGTGCCAAAACTTTGGCTCGGGCCCATGACCGGGAAATCGGCGCCGTCTTCCAGCTTCCGGCTAACCTGCCGCTGCTTTTCCACCAGGTTCATCAGCCGTTACCTCCGCGCAACTCCGGGTTAGAGTTGTGAAGTTCAGCAAGATAAGTTGTGCGAGGCCGGGTATTCAGCTCCGCCAGAAGCGCATAATCCAATTTCTCTGCTTTTAACTTCGCAACGGCGTTATGCGGATTGTTGATATCGCCGAAGACAATGGCTTGTGTGGGGCAGACCTGCTGGCAGGCCGTCTTTATGGCGCCATCGGCGATGTAGGCATCGTGAACCCGCGCGTCGATTTCGGCTTCGCGGATCCGCTGTACGCAATACGAACATTTCTCCATCACTCCGCGGCTTCGTACGGTTACGTCCGGATTGCGCTGTAACTTCCAGGCTTCGGTCCGCCAATCGGAAAACAGCAGGAAATTGAACCGTCGCACTTTATATGGACAGTTATTCGAACAATAGCGAGTGCCGACACAGCGGTTGTAGACCATGTCGTTCAGCCCGTCGCGGCTGTGGTTGGTGGCCTGTACCGGGCAGACCAATTCGCAAGGAGCATCCTCGCACTGCATACACGGCACCGGCTGATAGTGAACGCGCGGATTTTCAATATTTCCTTCGTAGTAAGCGTCGACGCGCAGCCAGTGCATCGCGCGTCGCGCCAGCACCTGCTGTTTGCCCACAACGGCAATATTGTTTTCCGCCTGGCAGGCGACAATACACGCATTGCAATTCACGCAAGCGGTAAGATCGATCGACAGGCCCCAAGCGTATCCGGTGTAATTCCACTTCGGATAAAGCGTTTCGTGCTCGCCTGGCTCCTTCGCAATTTCCTTCACGAAGTTCGGATGATTTTTGTATTCCTCCACTTCCGCCGAAATGACAATATCGCGGCCCACCATGTTCTGCTGCATTTGCGTGGTGGCGAGCGGATAGGTTTTATTCAGCTTCGTAATCTGAACGCCCGAGGCGAGCCACATACTGTCTGAAGTACGCAGCTTGTAAGCGGAAAATCCGGCGCCGTTGCCGGCCCTCCCCGAACGCCAGCGTCCATAACCCAAATGCAGGGTGATGGAGTTGTCGGGCTGACCGGGCGTAATCCAGACCGAGCCTCTTACGCGGCGACCTTGAAAAAGCAGTTCCACAAGCTTCTGGTTATCGAGGTTCAAATCCTTCGCCGTTTTCGGGCTCACATGAACGCCGTTATCCCAGGTCAGCTTCGTCATAGGGTGCGGCAGTTCCTGCAACCAAACGTTGTTGGCATAGCGCCCGTCGTACATATAAACATCGGGACGAAATACCAGTTCCAGCGCGCCGGTTGACGCAGCGGCGGCGCCCGAAGCCCATGCGGAATTCAGTTTGGTGTCTACTGGCGGCAGCGCCGAACCGGCAACGAGCCCGTCATGAACCGATTTGCGCCAGAAGCTATCAAACTGCGCGTCGCCATGCGATCTTTGCCAGTAGTCACGTAAGACATCGTAAGCGAATCGTCCAGGCATTTCCCGCATAGCATCCAGGATGTGCAGCGGTGAATAGGAATCGTACAAAGGCGCGATAAGCGGCTGCTGAATTGTGATTGTGCCGTCGCTTGCCCGCGTGTCGCCCCAATCTTCAAAGAAGTGAGATTCCGGCACATGCCAGTGGCAGTATGGATACGTTTCGTCTTCGTGCGAGGCGAGGCGAACAATTGTCTTTGCCTTTCGAAACGCATCGAGAAATCCCAGATCCGCGGGAGTGTTGTATACCGGATTCCCGCCAAACACAACGAGCAATTCCACTGCGCCAGCGTTTAGATCGGCGATCAGCGATTTCAGCGAAGCGAGCTGATCGACTGGATTCACTTCGAGAGGATCGGTGTAGCTGACGGTCGAGCCGACGTTACGAAGGTGCGCGTTGATTGCATGGGCAGCCGCATGGACTCTGGGGGATTGATGCTCGCCCGCGATGATGATGCTCGTGCCAGGATGCGCTTTCAAGTCCGCCGCAACGGTATTGATCCAACGGCTACTCGAACCGCTCGAAGCTGCGCCCGGTATCCCGAGCACGGCGGCTAACTCCATCGCGAACGATTCCACACCGGCATAGCGCACCGGAAGACGATGGTCCGCTTTTCCTCCCGTACTGGTTATTGTGCTTTCGATCGCGTACAACCGGTTCATATCGGTGCGGCCGCCGCGCCGCCGGCGGTCTGCGAAATCGCGGGCATAACGAGTGGACCCAGGACCACACGCTAAAAAATCGGAATCGAGCGAAACGACAACGTCGGCGCGATCGAAATGATACGTCGTATTCACTGGCTTGCCGAAGGCCAATAGCGACCCCGCGCGCCCGCAATGATTACCCGCCGGCTCCCATTGATGCCATTTGGAGCCAGGAAAGATTTTTTGTACTTCGCCGATTTGAGCGCCCAGTGCCGGGGAAATAACGGTTTCAGTTAAAAAGTAGAGACCTTGCCCGCCGCGGTTTCGCAAACCTGTAAGCATCCGCTGAAAAGCCAGTTGAAAATCGTCCCAAGTGGCGGGAATGCCCAGATGCTTGATCTGTTGCGAGCGATCTGCATCGTAGAGATCCATCAGGCACGCTTGCGAATGAACGTTCGTCGCGCCGCGGCTGCCCGGATGATCGGGGTTTCCTTCCACTTTGGTGGGACGCCCCAGATGGGTTTCAACCAGCACGCCTTCCGCCACACCCATAGACGGAGCCGCCGTCGCGTAAAATTTGGGACGGCCCGGGATCGCATCTTCAGGCGGCGTCACATAGGGCATGATTTGTTCTGTCGGTTGGCGTATGCAGCCAGTCATGCCGGCTAACGCGAACGACCCGGCCATCAAGGCCAGAAAGCGGCGCCGGTCGCTACTTTTCAATTCGATGGTTCCATTTTCATCGGCATCCTGAGGCTCTTCCGCGCACACACTGGATGGATCGTTGTACTCGTCCACTGAGCGCCATAGCCGCTGCGATTCGCCGTTATGGAGCAAGCTCTCGACTGGAATCAATTCGCCGGCATGGAACGAGCTTTTCATCGATGACATGTGGAACAACTGGTCAGGCTTTGTACGTGATAGTTTTTAACGAGCTGCTTGCCCAAACTGATTTGGTTGGGGGGAGCGGCGTACGCCATATCAAAAACTTTGTTGCGCGGCCGGAGATAGCGTTCCGGGTGACGATGACAATTGAGACACCATTCCATCGTCAGAGGCTGGCCCTGCCACGTGAGCGGCATCTTATCGACTCGTCCATGGCACGTGGCGCAGCCGACACCTTTGCTGATGTGAATACTGTGATTGAAATAGACATACTCGGGAAGATCGTTTACGCGTGTCCACGCGATAGATCTTCCAGTGCGATAGCTTTCGCGAACGGGTTCCAGTTCCGGACTTACGGCCCACATCTCCGAATGACAGTTCATGCAGATCTTCGTTGGCGGAATGTTGGCAAACGAAGAGTATTCGACTGTGGTGTGGCAGTAGCGGCAGTCGATACCTAAGCCGCTTACGTGATGCTCATGGCTGAAGGCAACCGGCTGTTCGCGAGCCTCGTTCTGCATCGTCTCGTACGGCGACCGCACGATCATCCAGCCAAACCAGGCTAAGAAACAGATTGCAAGTACAGCGCTGAGAAGACTGACTCTCGCAATCGTGTTCGCATTCTTACCGAAATACTGCGGCATTATCCGCCCATAGATTTCCCGCCCGGGCTAAGCAACAAAACCCGGTAGAGACCACCTGAAAACGCTTAACGAAATTTCCGGTTGTAAGATGCGTTTTCGCTCTCTTTGTTTCTAGTGAGCGTATTACCGTTCGCTAAAAATTTCCGAGAAGCAAGTAGATTTTCCTGCGGTACCGCACGAGCATCAACCCGCAAAACTACTGCGTGAGTTACTGAACTTTTAGATTCGGGTAACTGAATAGTACAAAGCTTTCAGGCAGTATGATATTTAGTTTGCCTATTAGAGCGAAGCGCAGGCCAAACGGTCCGGTCTGCAACGAGGTTCATATTTTCAGGAAGAGTTTTCTTCTGTGCATCCAGAAAAGGATGAGCCAGTAACAAAGTAGTACGGCAATGCCTTGCATTAATATTTCCAGCTTGGAACCAAAGAACGCGAAGAAATGCGGCCCTAAGTCGATGCGGAACGTGCTAACGAAAAAGTTTTCAAACATGTGAGCAATCAGATACGCAGCGATGGAGTTCATGCCGACCACCACTAGCGGGAATGTCCACTTTCGAATCCCCTTCACGTCGATGAGCCAGCTCAGCGCCGCGAGCGTGACAAAGCAAAGACCGCCGCTGAATAAGGTCCAGCTTGGAGTCCAGATACGCTTCACGATAGGGCAGATGCCAGTGTAGTGCAGCAACGCTCCGCCGGCTACGCATGCAACGCCGATCACCAGCAGACGTTTCAACGGAACCCGTGGAGACGCGCCGCGAATCCATTGCCCTGCAAGCAAGCCGAGAATCATGGTGCCGAGTGTCGGGATGAAGCTTAACGTCAGATAACCCCCGTCATTGGCAATAAATCGCGAAGGCCGGGGAAAAAGGTTTAAGAACCAGCGGTCAAATGCCGCGCCGAAACCGGTGTTCTTATTCCAATGCGCGGCAAAGCCCGCGAAATTATGCGGCCAGTCCGGACCGGGCGCGCCCACCGCCTGATAGTTGAACCCTGCACCTGGAACCGGATAGAGCGCCCACGCAAGCCAGTACCCAAATAGCAGCAGCCCGAAAGCGGTCCATTGCCACTTTTCGGAGCGGAACCCAAGTAGGAACAGAAAAGGATAGCCAAGACCAATTTGCGTTAACGTGTCTTCGAAGGTGAAGTTCGTTTGGGCGCTGTGCATCGATCGCAGGAAGATACCGAGAGCAACTAAAAGGAATGCACGCCAGATGGCGTGAGCAAACAGTTTTCCGAAAGTCCCACCTTTGGCAACGCGGCTGGCGATCGAATACGGCAACGCAACACCCACCAGAAACGAAAAGGAGGGCTGAATCATGTCGTGTACCGAACAGCCGGACCACAAGGTATGCGATTGATTGAACGCCAATATGCTCCAGATCCAGTTGCCGGGATAGCCTTGCGCCGTCCGCGCCAACTGCAGAACCTCCGCCATCATCAGCACCATCACGATTCCGCGGTACGTATCGATAGCGATATTCCGCTTGAAAATGGGAACTCCGGCTTGGGTTGATGGCGCTACTGCCGGTTTGGGCTCGGCAACTGTCTGCACGTTCACCTCACTTGATCTAAACTCTCCGAACTAAGCGGGTCCGCGGACCGCCCGCCACTCTAACCTCTGCGCGATCCATCGTCCGGCCCTGTTCAAATCGTCGGGATACAGGAAAACGACGTAGCTCGCCAGCATCATCCACTCAAAGAGCTGAATGTTCAAAGTGTACTCGATCGAGAGGTGGAATAGCACACCTATAAGAAGCACGGCGTAGCGTGTTTCCCGGAACCAGACCAATATTCCGAACGAGAACTCAAATGCCAGGGTGAACCACGTGCCGATTTTCAGCAAAACGGGTGCGTAAATAAATGCTGGAAGCGGGAACCGCTTCATCTGCGCAACGTGGAGGACATAATAAAGCGCGTTGCCGTTCACCCAATCCGCACCCATCGACTTCCACCAGAAGCCGGTCAGATACACGATAGCCACTTCGAACTGGATCATCCGCTGTGCCCACGGGCTCTTCAGCGGAACCTCAGGGCCTTCCTTGCCGCACCAGATACGGATTAGTCGATCCACGGACAATGCGGCTCCGGCGGGCGCGAAGATCAGAAACAACGCCGTTACGCGCATCAGCGTGTCGCCGGCGTGAAGTATGTATAGATCGCGCTGCTGAATCGATGTGGCGCAGAGAAAAACAACAATAGTGCTGAAGCGCGTGAAAAAACCAGCCGTTAGCGTGATCGCGAATAAAAGGTAAATCCAAAATACCGCCAGCACCGACGCATTACTTTGCGGGATCACGGTGAACAGATTGAGCCGGATTCCCGGTTCCAGTTGGTGCATCGTCGCCAGAGAGAGCCAGGCATGAGGGCCGTACCATTCCAGCCAATCGGGAAAGAGATAGAGCAGGTTGGCGATGGTGAGCAGCCCGTACAAAATGCGGTACAAAGCAACCGGAGTAGGAGATTGCGGCTCGAAGAAAAAGCGATTCCAGGCGTTGACGACGGTACGAAGGCTCATCGTAGGTCTTCCGCCTTCACGACGTAGACATAGAACGGAATCCGCACCCAGGGAGTGTGCCGGACCGGGCCGTCGGGCCGCGGCGGCTCTACTTGCGAGAAATGCCGCGACATCACAACCAGCACAGGAGGATTCGCGGGGTTCGCATACTTCCTGGCAATGTGCCTTGCGGCGTCTGGCCAGAGCGCGGCGTAGCTATCGACGCGCAGGTACTCGCCGACAAATTTTCGGTAACGCTCCTTTGCGTAGCGCTGGGCGTAGCTGAGATCTTCCATACGCGGAAATGTCCACGTTCGCTGCACTCCATCGCGAAGCGTCACTTGAGCATCGACATACACGTCGATCTTCACCGGCTCGGGGGAGAATAGATTCCAGCGCTGAAACAATCCGGACCATAACATGTACGGACTCACAGCGCGGCGCAAGTTAACGATGAGAGGGGTATCGACCGGGAAGGCCCAGACCGTGATGACAATCAGATGAAATAAAATAATTGCGCTGAGGATTGGACGGCCAAACCGCTTCCAACGAGAAAGCGGCTGCCGGATTTGTGACATTGTCGTCAATGAAAACAATTATCCGGCAACCAAAAACAGCTTTCAGCTATTCGCTATCAGCGCCTATTCGCGATGCGATAAATCGCGAATCCAGATATCTTTGAACTCCATGTTGCCGCGACCGCCGGCGTGAAGCTGGAGAGCGATGGTGCCGTCTGTGGCTTTCGGATGCGGGTCGGTGAAGTCCACCATGGGCACCCCGTTCAATCGGGAGCGATAGCGGTTGCCGACGACTTCGACAAGATAATCGTTCCAATCGCCGTTGCGCACCACGCCCTCGTTTTCAGGTGCGGGCCAAACCAGCCACCCGCGGCCGTCTTCCGCATACACGCCGGCCGTATGGTGCATCATCGTGCAGTCGATTTCAAACTGGTAACCCTGCGTCACTTCATCCGTCCCGGGCTTAAATGCCGAATGGAAGAAGACGCCGCTATTGCCGTCGGCGACGCACTTGAAGCGCAGCGAAAGCTGGAAATCTTTGTATTGCTTCTCTGTTTCCAGGTAGCCGTAACCCTGCGTCAGGCCTTTGCCGTGAATCAGGCCGTTTTCCACTGTCCAGCTCTCATTGCCGACCTTGGTCCAGCCGTTAAGGTCGGTCCCGTTAAACAGCGAGATCCAATCGTTGCCCGGTATCTTCTGCCTCGATTGTGCAATGGCGGTCACGGCAAATGCGCTTAACGCCGTAATCACAGCCGACCACAATAAAAATGGTTTCATTCCGTTGCTCCCAGTTCTTGTCGGATTGCGTGGGCAATCCGCGATGTCCACTTCTCAACCTGCTCTTCCGATTCCGCTTCCACCATGACGCGTGCCAGAGGTTCGGTGCCGGAAAACCGCACCAGGACACGACCCGACGATTGAAACTCTGTCTCCGCGGCGCGAATCTGCCCCTGCACTTCGTCCAATTCGTGGAGCGGCTTCTTGTGCTTCACGCGGATATTGACCAGCTTCTGCGGAAACGTACGAACTGCCGAGGCTAGCTCGCCTAGCGTGGAGCTGCTATCGCGCATGATTTCGAATACGCGCAGCGCGGTTAAAATGCCGTCTCCCGTAGTAGCGTATTCAGAAAAGATCACATGGCCGGATTGCTCGCCGCCCAACGCTGCTTCACGCTTCAACATCTCTTCAAGTACATATTTGTCGCCAACGGGTGTACGAACAAGTGAAATGTCGTGCTCAGCGAGCGCGCGCTCCAAGCCGAGATTCGACATTACGGTTGCAACCACCACATCGCCTGGAAGTTTATCGGCCTGCTTCAATGCAGTACCGGCGATGTACAGAATAGCGTCGCCATCGACGATCTTGCCGTCATGAGAAACAAACAGCGCACGGTCGGCATCACCGTCGAAGGCGACACCCGCTTCGGCGCCCGTTTCCAACACCCGCTCGCGCAGTTGCTCCAGGTGAAGCGAGCCGCAGTTCAAATTGATATTGCGGCCATCCGGATTATCGCCAATAAGCGTGATACGAGTTCCTAGCCGCTCAAACAACTCGGGCGCAACCGCCGTCGCCGAGCCGTTCGCGCAGTCAATTACTAACCGGAATGGCAGCGTGCCATCTATGGTCGAAGCAAGATACTGGCTATAAACCTTGTCAAGGCTGGTATCGCGCGGTACCGGCGCGCCAACGGGCTCCTCGCCGCCGTCGAGCCACTTGAACATATCCGCTTCCAATTGCTCTTCCAAGGCGTCGGCCAGCTTATAACCCGCATGGTCAATTACCTTGATTCCGTTGTCCAGATACGGATTGTGCGACGCCGAAACCATAACTCCGGCCGCAAATGGGCCAGTGCGCGCCAGATACGCTACACCTGGAGTCGTAATGACTCCAGCGAAGCGCGCCGCTACACCTTGCCGTTTTAGACCACCGGCGATCTGCTCGGCCAGCCACGGGCCACTCTCGCGCGTATCCATGCCGAGGATGACTTCGGGAAGTTCCTCCGTCTCGCCGCCCGCCGACAAACAAACCCATTTCCCGAGCGCGATTCCTAGCGCATGCGCGGTGCGCGTGTCGAGCGGTGGCTCGCCGGCCACTCCTCGAATCCCATCAGTGCCAAATAATTTTCTTGCCAAACGAACTGTCCTGAAGCAGGTAGGGACGCGGCTTATGTTCGCCGCGCCAACAATCCTTTATATCGCGAAGGCGAAAGAGAGTTGCGGCAATGCGGTCTCGCCATACAAAACGCTAGTCGTGGATACTGGTAAGCCGGCCTTGCTGGTCGCCTCGCAGCCAGATATAGAGGGGTGCATGAGGCATTGGCTCCGCTCCGGGCAAGGTAACTTTCAACGATTGATGCATTCCCGCACCGGGTATTGGCGACGGCAACTCAGTCACCGCAACTCCGTCTAAGCCGGTCCAGCCTATCTTCTCTATGTTCTGAAGATCCGTGCCGGTCAATTGGCCCACGAATGTTCCCGACATGGATTCGCTGCTGACAACTTGAAAAGACTCTACGTGAGGGAATCGTACCAGGCGTCCAAGCAGGCACGGGCCCGATAGCCCATCGGGGCCGTTATTGATTCGAGCCTGGATAGAGCAACCAGCCGGCCAGCCGTTCGTATCGAAAGAGAGGAAGATCTGATCGGAGTTCATCTGCTGCAAATTGGCGGAGCTGGAGTGCTCGCCCATTTTGACCGTCACTTCGTTTCCTTCCTGTCCTTCGCAACTCAATTCCACGGCGCTGCTGTTGGCCAGATTTTTAACGTCGAGCATGCCGCTGACAAAAACTCCTGCAGCAAGTTCTCCTGGTTGCAGCGGGATGGGCATTTCTGCCGGCGGCGAAAGCTTCGCGCCGGAAATGATCGGCCTCGGGCCTACGACGTGAATGGCGTTCGGCAGCACAATCGGCTCGCTGTGCCCGGCGACAAAAGCGTTGATGTTGTAAGCGGTACCCGGTTTCAGGGCATCGGTAACCTTGATTGTCGCCGTACGCTCATTTTGCTGCGGGAGCTTTGGCCCAAGGGCGATTGTGCCTTTGGCGGTTTCCAGTTTGGTCAGCAAGTCGAGATGATCGCCCTTTAACGTGAACTGGCGCAGATTGTCGCTACGACTGATAACGATAGGAAGGTTTGATATCTTCGGCGGCTGCGGCAATACCTGGAAGGGGATCGACCGGCTGCGGCCGTCCACTTGTGTTAGCAGAAATTCATACTGGCCCGGGTCCAGCTTTGCCGTATCGACCAAAAGGTCCATATGTTTCTGCGGTCCGGTTCGCAGACCATCGGGCAGCACATACGGCACTCCCTCTGGCTTCGCAAATTCATCCTCCATTTTCTGGAATTCCACGCCCGTCACAAACTCAAAATCACTTCCGATGAGCGCCGCGCGGACCTTTCCTTTTCCTGCGATGAGTTGATCTTGCGAAAGAGGATCGACTCGCGCGTCTCGAAATTCGCTCAGCCGCTGGATGTGGATATCTCCCTTGATAGGAAAGGAAGCCCAGTCCCAATAGCCTTGCAACTTATAAGTTCCGGGCTTGAGCTTCGCCTTCGAAAGATCGAGTTCCAACGCCTTTTGATCCGCGAGTGCTTTTACTCCAATCGGGACAGGCTTGTCATTGTCGCCCACCAATTGCCAGTCGCGTATGCGGTCCACATATTGCCAGTCAGTCGCGGCGATCTGCGAGGGAACGGGCGATTTTTCTCCTACCGGAATCGAGTTCGCTTTGCCGATGGTGATATCGGGCGGCGGGACATTCGGAACGCGCGTCGCCCAGAGAAAGGCGAGCTTTGTATGCGGAGCTGGCGCTGCTCTTTTGCCGCATAACGCTAACCCGCCGTTTGATAGTGGCTCGGCAAGAGACGAACGGAAATCTGTGCGCGGGAATGCGAGCGAGCGGAGGTCCATCACCATTGCAGTACCTCCGGCAGCAAGTCCCACCGGACTGCCGAAAAACAACCCGGCGATCGATGTAGCAATGCTCGCGGTTTCGCCTACTCTTTGCGACGCCATTGGGGCCAATGGATCGGAGCTCTGCAGCGCCGGGTTCACCGTCCGCAATAGCGTCATTGCCTGCTCGTCAGCCGGTTGAGTTTTGTCGATCTTCACAGCCAATCCATATTGAGAGGCAAACCCTTGTAATGCCGCACTTGTTGCCGCGGCCGAAGAATCTGTCGAAGTCAATGTCTGAATCAGAGCTTCGGTCTGCGAAGTTTTTTGCGCGTAATCGGCAAGTTGCTCCACCAATTCCGTGTTCTGTGCCAGCATGTGTTGCACCTTGCCGCGATTCAGCCCGTCGGGACCATACACAAAAGCAACAACAGCAATTTTGCGCGGAATCTTCCATTCCGCCGGCTTATCGGCCGGCCTCGGATCGAGGACGACAATCGCTTCATTCTTCGATTCCGGAATGGTGGGAGCAAGAACTAAGGAAACCTCGCCGGAACGCTTTTCGTTGTCCCGCAGAATCGGCGAGTAGCTGATCGTGTCGCCTTCAGTCAGCCGATTGATGGTCCGCAGCGGTAGCCCGTGCGGCTTCCCATACGTGACCACCTTTAAATGCATACTGCCCAGCAGGTTTCCGGCCGGGCAGGTTACTGGGGGCGGCGCTTTGGCCTCACACACGACGGCGAGGGCGAGCAAAAGACTGTAAGTTTTCAGCCTCAAGTAGCTATCTTAACTTTGTGATCCAGGCGTTTGGCCGTACTCTTTGGGACGGGCGAATCTAGGGCAAAGTTACCGCAATTAGCTCTGCCTTTCCCTCGCAGCTTTGCCGCTGTTTCCGGCGCCGCCAAAAGTCGAGGCGCCGAACCGCCAGCGCCAACCCACTGAAAACCAGAAGCACCCCGCCAGCCGACGCCAGTCCGGCGATAGTCTGGCCCACCAAGCCCCCAGCCTCTCCGGTATGTGAAAAACGAACCCATGAGCGAAGCCGCCGGCCCAGGCTATAGCTGGCGAAATGGGTCGCGCGCACAACGCTGCCGCTCCGGTTGATAACCAACTCGGAACGAAGGTCAGGCCGGCCACCATTGCCCGAATCGACAGTTAGCATGAACGGAGGTTTGGCGCTGTGCGGCATCTGCAGCAGAATGGTTTGCCAAGTTGGAACCTGCCTTTCGACGGTAGTGAGCGCTGCGGTCAAGCCGTCGAGGTTCGCCATCGCATCCGCTGAAGTCATCCCGGATTTGCGCGTTGCTCCTTCGCGGCGTTCCCGGCCTGCCGGAGCTTCGCTCCCGGTCACTTTGTACAAAAGCGCGTTTGCCCAGGGGTACGACATTACAATTCCTGTACCGACAACCACCAGAAGGGGAATTGCGCACCAGAAACCGGTGACGGTGTGCCAATTCACGTCGCGTGCACGCCCATGTGCGCGAGAGCGATACAGCGTCACGGGACGCAGGTGTCGCCGAGTCCACTTCCTTGGCCACCATAGATAAACACCCGTTACCAAAAGGAAAAAGAACGCAAAGTTGCAGGCTCCGGTAATCGCCTTTCCCGTTTTGCGCCGCTCTCCCATCATTCCCAGCCAGCGATGTAGCGCCAAAACCGGTTGAAAAAACGCGTGCAACTGCGGCGCGCTCTCGCCAAGGTTTTTGCCGGTGTACCGGTCCAGCAGCACGGATTTTTGCCCGGAGCGGAACTCGATCGGCTGGGCTGCATCGCGGTACATCAAAATGCTCGCCGGTTCCACTACGCCGCTGCGCAGCGACGCCGATATCAATTCTTCAAACGGGCGCGGCGCCACACCGAATGGAGGTGGGGCCTGTTGTGAACGCGCGGCGCTCGCCAGCATCTGGCGTTCGTAGGTAAGCAGCACGCCAGTCAACGACATCAGCAAGATGATGATGCCGGCCGCGCAACCGGCTATGAGATGACACCAGAAGAAGAACCTGCGAACGCGTCGAGCCATCATAGTTCCGCCCACCGCCGCAGCAGATTGTGATACAAGCCCGTAAGTTGTATTGCGGACGGATGGGATGCAGTTTCTTGGTTGATGCGCTGAATGGAAACGTCGAGATCGAAGAGCATCGAGCGCTCGGCATCGTCACGAACCATGCTCTGGATCCAAAAAAACGAAGCCACGCGCGCGCCGCGCGTCACCGGGCGCACATGGTGCAGGCTCGTTGCCGGATACAGCACCAGGTGCCCTGCTGGCAGTTTCACGCTATGCACGCCGTAAGTGTCTTCCACCACTAACTCGCCACCGTCGTACTCTTCCGGCGAAGAGAGGAACAGCGTCGCGGAAAGATCGGTGCGAATGCTGTGTGGAGTGCCGGGAACCTGCCGGATCGCATTATCGACGTGAGTGCCGAAAGCCTGGCCGCCCTGATAACGGTTGAAGAGCGGGGGAAAAACTTTTAACGGGAGCGCTGCAGAAATGAACAATGGATTCTTTTCGAGCGCTTCGAGTATGGCGCTGCCGATTTTCCGAGCTGCCGGATGATCTTCCGGCAGTTGGAGATTGTTCTTAGCGCGGCCTGACTGGTGACCGGCCGTAATACGGCCGTCCACCCAATCCGCCGAATCGAGCAAAGCACGCGCCTCCGTCACTTGCGCGAACGTTAAGACCTCTTGAATAGGCAGTAACACGGTGCTCTCTCTTTTTAAAACTTGAAGTTGATGCCGATCAGGGCGTATCGGCCTACGCCTGGAACGATGTGTCCCGGATGAAGCTGATCGTAATAGAAGCGGTTCGCAATGTTATAGATATTGGCTTGCAGGTCGAGCCGCTCGGTGAGCGGGTAACGCGCCATTGCGTTAAATACCCAATAACTCGGCGCTTCTTTTATCAATCCGGTAACCGGATCGAAGGGAGAAGTAGAACTGGCCGTGCGGCTGTCGATAAACTGGCCGCCGGCTCCGACGTCCATGCGGTGCCAGGGAACCCTATAGGTGTTCCAGAATGTGAACGTATTTGCCGGAACGTTGGCGAGAGGCAAGCCCACCGACTGCGGATAATAATTCGAAGAAACAAGTTTGGGATCCAAATGCGCGTACCCCAACAACATTTGCCAGCGGTCGGTGATGCGGCCCGATGTATTGAACTCGAAACCGTTCACCCGCTCCTTACCCGCCAATACATTCAGCGCAGGGTTGTTCGGATCGGGCTCGCGCGCATTGGTTTTATCGGTCCGGAAGACCGCGCCGCGCAACGAGAGCTTCGAGGAAAAAAGTTCCCATTTCGTGCCGGCTTCGTATGTCATATTTTTTTCCGGCGGCAGATTCGCCGTGCTTGCGCTCAGCGAGAGACTCTCAGCCGACGGATTGAATGACGATCCCGACGAAACGTAAAAACTTCCCTTCTCCGACGGCTTATAGACGACGGCTCCGCGCCAGCTCGGCAGATGGTCCACGCGGCTGAAGGCTGAAGCCGGAGCCGATGTTTGTTTATAGTTCGCGCCGAAGCGATCGAACCGGAATCCGCCCGTTACTTCCCAGTGCCGCCCCAATTTCACATCGTCCAGAACGTAGGCGGCACCAGTCACGGCGTTTGTTTTCACGATCGACCGGATAGAGGGAATTCCGGTGAACGGCCGGTTTTCATCCGGGTTCAACAAACTGGTTGCCGGCACATTCGCATACGAATACCGCGTCGGGTCCGATGTCTCTCGAATGGCTTCCGCTCCGAAAACGATCGTATGCTGCGCAAACCCGGTTTCGACATGCGCCGTAACATCCAACTGTTCGTCGAGTGCCGTTTCAGTACTATTAACGGCAATTTCGTTGGGAGCGACCTGCATGCTTTCAAGCGGCGTCACCGGGGCAATCGTGCCGGCGATTTTCGGTTCACTGATTTTCACGTCACGTACGTAGTTGGCGTACCTTAGAGCGTTTCGAACTGTCAGGTGCGCGTTCACGTCATGCTCGACTTTAAACGTGCCGATGTCGTCGTAGGTGCGCAGGAAATCGCTATTGTCGAAGCCGTAGAAATTTCTTCGATTCACGGGCGCTGGTCCGTTAAAGAGCCACGGAAGGCCGTAGTCCGGAATGTCATCCGCGGTTTGATGCAGATAGCTGAATGTCCAGCGCGTCGCTGTGCCTAACCCGAGCGCCAACGAAGGCGCAACCCCAAAGCGGCGATTTTCCGCCACATCGCGTCCTGCGACGTGTCCTTGATCGCCCATTACATTCAACCGAAACGCAGCACCATCCCCAAGAGCATGAACCGGCGTGTTCACGTCGGCGGTAAGGCGCTTTGTCTGGTCGGTGCCGAACTGAAGCGAGCCGGAAAAGAACTTGCCGAAGCCGGGCAGCTTTGTCTCCTGATTGACAACACCCCCTGTCGAGCCGCGCCCAAATGTAATCGACGACGGACCTTCGAGCACTTGTACTTCTTCGAAATTGAATGGATCGCGATAGTAGCTGCCAAAATCGCGCATGCCGTCGAGGAAAATGTCATTCCGCGCGCTGAAGCCGCGTATGGTGAGATTGTCTCCCTGCGCACCGCCCTCACCGGCCGCAATACTGATGCCGGCGAAATTGCGCAGCGTATCGCGAAGGGTGGTGGCGCCCTGATCAGTTATCACCTGCTTCGATACGGTGTTGATGGTCTGCGGGGTATCGAGAAGAGAGGCTGTAAATTTCGGTGACGAAGGAACAGCAGCCGCGGAATCGCTCACGGTGACGGAGGAACTGATGCCCGCTAGTTCAATCCGTACGCTGACCGGTCCGACAAATTTGTAGGTCAGTCCCGTTCCGTGCAGCACACTGTTGATGGCTTCGTCGTCGGTGTAAAGTCCCGACACTCCCGGAGAGGAAATGTTTCGCAACGCCGGATCCGCCAGATCCAGGTGAATGCCGGTCGCGTGCTCAAAAGCCTCCGTCACAACATTAAGTGGCCCTGGCGGTATGTCGAACCGGCGCACAGGCAGTGTTTTCTGTTGCTGGGTTTGATGCGATGCCCCTCGCCCGGTGATCGATGCCGGGTTCACTGGCCGGATGGTCTGCGCGTTCGCCGAATACGCGGCCAGCGCCCCCAAAGCCATCCACAGCCGCGGATCGCGATATCCCCCTCCGTGTCTCTTGCTCTTCAGCTTTTTACGCGGCTTCGCTTTGACCGTCATTTCGCCGTCCACCCCTCTTCGCAAATCTATTGCAACAAGAAGGCAGAATATCATGTACGACTGATCCAGTCCAGTATCAATTTGGCCGGTTATAAAGATTACCTAAGTATTGTTTTCACAGAAAGTTAACAAGGCACTGGCATCTCGACTGCCCATGTCAAACCAAATAGTAAAGTTAGAACCGGGCAATTGGGTTGCAAGCTGCATGTGGGAGCAAATTTATTAGGATCCCTTTTGCGCATCGTTCATCAAAGAAACGTGACACGCTTCCGAAGTTGGCAAATTCTACGGCGCGCAGGATTAGCCGCCGCCATTCTGGGCGCACTAGGAGCAACTACCCTTTTTGCGGCGGACTCCGTGAAGGTAGAAGATCCGCTTCAATCCCCCGGCTGGCGCTACTTTTACAACAATCAATACGACTCTGCGATCGCGTACTTCAACAAGGAAGTTAAGGAACAGCCGAACAACGCTGCCGCTTACAATCACTTGGCGCAATCGATTCTCTATCGGGAACTGTTCCGGAACGGAGCGCTTGAAAGCCAATTGGTAACCGGCAACAATCCATTCCTGAGGCGTCCGAAGGTGAATATTTCGGACGAAAACCGGGAAAAATTTGAGAGCACCATAGAGAAAGCGGAGTCCCTGGCACAGGGCCAGTTGGAGAAAGAGAAGGACGATTCGCAGGCTCTTTACGATTTGAGCGTCACCTACGGTCTCCGCGCGAACTTCAATTTCCTCGTTGATAAGGCATGGAAAGAAGCTCTTCACAACGCAACGGAATCGCGCACCTATAGCAACAAAGTGCTCGACGTGCAGCCCGGGTTAACCGACGCTTATCTAATCCAGGGACTGCACGATTATGTTGTCGGCAGCCTGCCTTTCTATTTGCGTATGGTTGGCTTTTTGGCGGGATTCCACGGCGATCGTGAAAAGGGTCTCCAGGAGTTGCAAAATGTAGCCGAAAACGGAGTTCTGAACAAATACGACGCGCGCATTCTGCTTGCAGTAATTTACCGCCGCGAGCACCGCCCGCAAGACGCAATTCCGTTGCTACAGCATTTGGCGCAAACCTTCCCCCATAACGATCTGCTCCAACTGGAACAGGTGCAAATGTATAGCGATGCGGGGAATAAGGAAGCCGCACTGGCGGTATTGGCTAAAGTAGAAAGGCTAAAGACCGAGCAGGTGGACGGCTACCGGCAGATACCCATCGAAAAAATCAGGTACCTCCGCGGGAATCTCCTTTTCTGGTACGGAGACATTGGACCCGCGCTTGAAGAAATCAAATCGGTCACTTCAAAAACCACCAATCTGGATTTGAACACCGAGGTGCTTGCCTGGCTGCGGCTTGGGCAGCTATACGATCTCGAAGGCCAGCATGGGAATGCCGTGTTTGCCTATAAAAGGACGATGAAAGCGGCGCCGTCTTCTCCAGCGGCAAGCGAAGCCAAGAGCTACATCACATCGCCCTACAAGCGCAAATCATCGAATACCTAAGCACAGATATCTTCTAGTACTAGTGAGCTTTGGGGCTAGACAGGTCAAAGTTCAAATTACAAATTTCCGGCGATACACTGTTGGAGAGTTTATGAAAACCATTCAACCTGTGCCTGCCGGAAGTTCCAAAGCCGACGGCTACAGGCAGATTTATGCCCAACTCGAGCAGTTACTAACCGGAGAAACGGATTTTCTTGCAAATGCGGCGAATATGGCGGCATTGCTCTATCACACGTTACCCGATCTGAACTGGGCTGGATTTTACTTTACGAAGGGCGAGGCGCTAGCGCTCGGTCCGTTTCAGGGTAAGCCCGCATGCACGCGCATTGCATTTGGCGAAGGTGTTTGCGGAACCGCGGCCGCGCGCAAGGAAACCATAATTGTTCCCGATGTCGGTAAATTCGACGGGCACATCGCCTGCGATACGGCTTCGAAATCGGAGATCGCCATCCCATTACTGAATTGGGGACGGCTTGTTGGGGTATTGGATGTGGACAGCCCATCGCTGAACAGGTTCGATGAAGACGATCACGAAGGCCTGGAGTCGCTCGCTGCGCTCTACCTTTCGTCGCTCACCACGGATGATTTGCCCGATTTTGAAGCGATGGCCAGCAATACTGAAGCATAGATTCCGGCCTGGCGTATTTAGATTGTGATCGATACGAAACGATCAATCCGAGCGGGCAGCGCCGTCATAACCGATATATACTGATCGTCCAGAACCTCAATGAGCCCACCTCACCGCTCATTTTGGCTTCCAGGGACGTAAAGCATGCGCGCTACTAATTTTCTGCTTTTCTCCTGTGTAATGGCCTTGGCGCTCGCCGGTCATCTTGCTGCACAACAGAACCCAAAGGTGAACGTCAAAAATGACGAGATTGGCGGCATCGTCTCTAGCACGAATGGACGCGAAGCCGGCGTGTGGGTAATTGCGGAAACCACCGATCTGCCGACGCGCTATAGCAAAGAGGTTGTTACCGATGACCAGGGCCAATATCTGATACCCGCGCTTCCGCGGGCGACTTACACGGTTTGGGCGCGTGGTTATGGGCTGGTGGATTCGCCGAAGATCCGGACGCGGCCAGGGAAGCAGATCGACCTGAAGCCTTCTATCGCGCCGACCCCCGCAACGGCTGCGCGATATTATCCGGCGAACTATTGGTACGCGCTACTAAACGTACCGAAGGAAAGCGAATTTCAGGGCACGGGTTCGGACGGAAATGGAATTTCTACCGCTATCAGGACTCAGGGACAGTGGCTGCACCTGGTCAAGACGGATAGTTGCGAATCGTGCCATCAATTGGGTAACGCATATACGCGTAGCCTTCCGCCTTTGTTCAACCATTTCGATTCGCCCGCGGCAGCCTGGATGCGACGTCTGCAATCGGGACAGGCCGGCAGGGCCATGATGGGCGGGCTTGCGCAACTGGGCCCGAAACGGGCAACCGCGGAGTTCGGTGATTGGACCACTCGCATCGCGCATGGCGAGATTCCCGCTGAAGCGCCTCCGCGGCCGCAGGGCGTCGAGCGCAATATCGTTATCACGCAATGGGATTGGGCCGATCCCAAAGCATATTTGCACGATGAAATTTCGAGCGACAAGCGCGACCCGAAGGTCAATGCGAACGGCCTCATCTATGGATCAGCCGAAGAGAGCCGTGATTATATGCCCGCCCTCGACCCGGTACACAACGTGGCTAGCCAGGTAAAGGTTCCGTATCGCGATCCGGACACGCCGGGGCAACCGAAGCCGATGCAGCCATCGGCATTTTGGGGCGACGAAGCCATTTGGGATAGCCACACGACAGTTCATAATCCGATGTTCGACGAGCGGGGGCGAGTGTGGATCACGTCGCGAATTCGCGCGAGGCAGAATCCTGCATTCTGCAAAGCGGGCTCGGAACTGATTTCCGCGAAGCTTACGCCGCTAGCAACCTCCGGGCGCCAACTGGCGGTCTACGATCCGGCAACCAGGCAGACGTCCTTGATTGACACTTGCTTCGGTACACACCACCTGGTGTTCGCCTCCGATGCGAATAACACTTTATGGACCAGCAGCGGCGGAGGCGGAGGAGTGGTGGGATGGCTGAACACGCGGAGGTGGGATAAAACGCAGGATGCGGCAACATCACAAGGCTGGACGGCGCTCGTGCTGGATACGAATGGCAATGGCAAACGTGATCCGTATCTGGACACCGAGCAGAAAGTCGTAACGGCGCCCAGCGGAGAAAGCCTGGGAATTTCATCCGTCATCAGCGGCAAGGGGGATGCAACGCACGATACCCGGCTAAATGCAGCATTCTATGGAATCACGGTAGGGCCGGACGGAATGATTTGGGGCAGCGTGCTGGGGTTTCCCGGCGGGATCGTGCGGCTCAATCCGGGGCCGAATCCGCCGGAGACGGCGCTGGCGGAATATTATGAGGTCCCATGGCGCAACCCCAAGGCGCCGGTGTCGGGATTTTCGCCGCGCGGCCTGGACATTGACGGCCATGGCGTCGTTTGGGTAGCACTGGCCAGCGGGCACTTCGCCAGCTTTGACCGCAGCAAGTGCCAAGACCCCCTAAACGGTCCGCAAGCCACTGGACAGCACTGCCCGGAAGGGTGGACACTCTATCCGACGCCCGGGCCGAATTTTCACAATGTGACAGGTTCCGGAAGCGCCGATTCGCATTACTACGATTGGGTGGACCGGTTCGATACGCTTGGACTGGGTAAGGATACGCCCATCATTACAGGCAACGGATCCGATTCGCTATTGGCGCTGGTAAATGGAAAATTCGTAATTATGCGCGTTCCTTATCCACTTGGATTTTATGCCAAAGGGATGGACGGCCGCATCGATGACCCAAGTGGGGGGTGGAAAGGAAAAGGGGTCTGGACTACCTGGGGCACACGCACACCGTTCCACAGCGAAACCGGCAAGGGAACAACCAGCAAAGTGGTTCATTTCCAGATCCGTCCCAGTCCCCTCGCCGACTAGTTCGGTTCCCCGCGGCGAGTGTTCTTTGGGATAGCGCTTAGATCCGGCACTGCGCCTCCCTGAATGTAGAGCTTTAGGCCCGCGCCTCGCTTACCGCCCTCCCGCCATGACGCCGGCAATATTCAGACGAATGCGATAAATGCCGCCTGAGGCGGTGATGTACAGCGTTTTCCCGTCGTCTCCCCACGCCACGTTACCCACACGTTCCGGTACGCCGATCGTGGCAATGTGTTTTCCTTCCGGTGAAATGATCCAGACGCCGCCGGGTCCCGAGCCGTAGAGATTGCCTTGCTTGTCTACTTTGATGCCATCCGGTCCGCCAATGCCTTTCTGGCCGTTAGCATCGCAAAACACCGATCCGTTACTGACCGAACCGTCGGCGGCAACATCGTATCTCATCCATACCAGCCGCCCCGAATCGGAAATATAGAGATACTTCTCATCAGGCGAAAATGCGATTCCATTCGGCCGCGGAAGGTCTTTAATTACTAGTTGCAGTTTCGTCCGTACCGGCGGGGAACCCGCCTTTTGCTGGCGCGCGTTCGGAATCCGGTAAACCCCATTAAAAGATAGCTGCTTTTCGGGGTCTTTGTCGCTTTGAGTTCGGTTGCCATACGGGGGGTCGGTAAAATACAGCGAGCCATCGGATTTATAAACCAGATCGTTCGGGCTGTTCAGCTTTTTCCCTTCGTAGGAATCGGCGAGCACGGTGATTTGGGCGGACGGACTGAGCGATTCCAAACGCCACACGTTCCGCCGCGCATGTCCCGCTACCGTAAGCCGGCCTTCGGAATCGAGCGTCATGCCGTTCGATCCGGGCTCGGGTCCGTTATATGGCGCGCTACCCGTGTAGCCGGCAGGATGAATGAATATCGAGACGCCCTTTCCCGGAGTCCATTCGGCAATACGATTTTCGGGAATTTCCGCAAAGAATAGACTTCCGTTACGCGCCCAAACCGGCCCTTCCGTCCATTTGCTCAAATGTGTTGCAACAGTTTCTACTTTTGCGTTTTGAGGAATGATCCGGTTCGCAGCGGCCGAATCGAGCCTTTGAATGGTCTGACCGGAAGCAAGGGGAGCCAGGGCCGCAACAGCCGCGCCTGCACACAATAGCGATAAATTCATCGAGCGACATTGTATCCCAGCTTTCCCCATCCACGGCGGCACACCCGCTGTTTCTGCCCGCTCGCCGCAATTTTAGTTGCGCCGCAAGGGGCAGCGTCATAGAGTTAAGAATTTAAAACTAGAAAATATTATGAATCGCCGCTCTTTTGTCAGATCATCGCTTGGTGTGCCCCTGGCCGCCGCCGCAGGCCGGATGGAACTCGACGCCGCTCAGCAGAAAGGCGCCGCGCGCGAATATTACGTGCTTCGCCGCTACCATCTCACGAACGGTGCGCAGCGTAGCCTTACCGACCCCTATCTGAAGAATGCGCTGGTGCCGGGACTGAACCGCCTTGGCATTAAACCTGTCGGCGTATTCAGCGTCACTATCGGCCCGCAATCGCCCGCAACCTATGTTTTGCTGCCCAGCGCGTCGCTAGAAACGTTGGCGATGGCTGACCTTCGTCTTTGGGATGACCAGGAATATCGAAAAGCGGGCGACGATTTTCTTAAAATACCCGCAAAAGATCCCGCCTACGTTCGCGTGGAAAGTTCGCTGATGGCTGCCTTTGAGGGTAAGCCTACGCTTGTTGTACCGCCTGTAACAGCCGATCATGGCGAACGTCTGTTTGAGCTGCGTACCTATGAAAGCGCAACCGATCAGGATCATCGCCGCAAAGTAGAAATGTTTCATAGCGGCGAATTCGACATCTTTCAGCGCGCCGGATTCTGGCAGGTGTTTTATGGCGACACGCTGATTGGCCCGAATCTCCCTAACCTCACGTACATGATCGGTTTTAAGAATATGGCCGACCGCGACGCAAAATGGAAGGCATTCTTCACCGATCCGCAGTGGGTGAAGCTGTCCCATTCGGAAAAGTTTTCGTTCGAGGCGATCGTCTCGAACGTAACGAATTACGTCCTGACACCTGCGGCATTTTCGCAGATTTAACAAAGCCATCGCCTGCCGGCGCGCGGCTCGGAAAACGTCTCTTGCGCTTGCAACAGCCGAACCGGGCCGCCACCTCGAGGGAGCGATTTGGAATTTGCTATTGGCTGTTCCCTACGCTCGGATCGTCCTTCGTTACGGTCAAAGTTCCGAAGAGACCTTCACTTTCGTGGTTGGGCCCCGCGGCGAAGAATAAAGTATTTGCCGGGCCCGCGTTACCTCCATTCCCAAATCCGACGCCCCATAGTCCATCGATCGCGAGCACCTTGCCGGAATCGTTGTGCAGACGGCCGGCAAATTTTCCGGAAGCAATGTTGTAGGCCGCGATCTGGCCGCTCCCGAATTGCCCAACAAGCAAGTAATGACTGAATGCGCCGAAATCGTCGGGAGCGAGTGTTATGCCCCAAGGTGAATTCAGCCAGGGACCGTGCTCAAAGATGCGGATCAGTTTCCCGCCCGGCGTGAATGCGGTCAGAAGCCCGTTTCCCGATCCGGCAACATCGTCATGTTTATCGTCGTCTTGTTTTGCAAACGTAACGAAGATAGTGCCGCCGATATTCTGGATTCCGAAAGGAGCAAACCCACGGTGCGCCAGTTTGTACGCAAAGAATGGAAAGTCATCCGAATCCCGATCTCCGTCGCCGTCGAAAACCCTCTTTTTTAGTTGGAAGTTAGCATCGTAAACATCTACTTTTCCGTTATGAAAGTCGGTCGCATAAAGGTAATTCGCACCTCTAAACTTTGCGATGGCTAAGCCCTTATAGATGGTTCCGCCCTGCGCTGGTACGACTACAGACGCTTGCGTACCCCCGTTCCAGGCCGATATCGTCCCATCTTCGGAAGCGAAGATAAATTTCGCCGGAGCGCCATTCACTTTGAAATCTTCCGTGGCATTGAAAATAACACCGGTGGGGCTGCCTGACACCGTAACTACGAGCGGCAGAATGGTTCCATCGCCGGCGTAAAGCGTGGATACACCGGATCCGTTGTCGGCAACCCACCATGGAGTAGAAGAACCTCTCGCGAGCCCCCATCCGTTGATGAGGTTCGCATCCGGCTTCGTTCCACCACGGCCATCATTCGAGATTAGATTTGTCTGTGTGTACTGCTGAGCGATCGCAGTTACACTCAGAAGCACTACTCCGCATCCGAAAGTAAGTAATCGCCTGAAGATTCTTGAAGCAACTTGGTAAGACATGGTTTCCTCCTGTAAACTACTGCTTAACAATTCCGGAATTTTATGCATTCCACTCTGAATTGCGCAGGTGTGACAGGAGTGAGCTTAACCGATCGTTATGCGACGTGGAAGGCCCGGATAGTGGAGTTTACGAGAGTTTTACAAGGCCGTGACAGACGCGCCGATTACACAACTGGTCCTTCAATTCTTCGGCATTACAAAACAATACACGGTGTACCGCATCTCGCTCCAAGCTTGCTCGCTCAAGGGGTAGCCGGGATATAGGGGGCGGTTCACAGGCGTAAATTTCACGCGAACCCAAATTGTTTTTCGCCCACGTGTGAGTTCTCGCGAAATCAGGAATTCATCGTCGCGAAAGCGGCGGTTCGACGTCTCTACGATGTGCTGCGTCGCACCAAGCTCTCCCTTCGGATTCGAGTACACGCTGGTATTCGATCCGGCAAGATACCAGATTCCCGCGAGCTTCCAGTTCGCTTTCGACCGGTCGGCGATATAAACTTCGGCTCGTTGATTGGGAAACGAA
>Ga0134125_10001036_pt1 | contig 35412 bp, 39 predicted proteins | sample KB31751_FD_96464 | JGI IMG/M metagenome (GOLD analysis project Ga0134125, IMG submission 96464) | Terrestrial soil microbial communities with excess Nitrogen fertilizer from Kellogg Biological Station, Michigan, USA - KB3-175-1 | ecosystem: Environmental > Terrestrial > Soil > Unclassified ...
ACGCGTGGCCCTTGGAGAAGATCAGGTGGTCGTTGGCCGGGTCGCCCGGGTTGGCGTAATCCAGCCGGAGGTGCCCGTCGATCAGGACCGCCAGGAGGTCTGCCGCCGACATCGACGACGTCGGGTGCCCCGACCCCGCGGCATCGGAGGAGCGGATCGAATCGACCCGCAGCTGTTGACCAAGTTCGCGTCGAAAATCCGTGTCTCCACTCATGTGGGGGAAGCTAGCGAAAGCGAGCGCCGGCCGTCTGCGATCCTCCGCTGGTGGACCGCGAGCTCTATCGGCGCCGGCAGCGGCGCCGGGCGATCATCGCCTGGTCGGTCGCCGGTCTGGTGATCGCGGCGATCGCCCTGGGGGCGATCTTCGGTGGCACCGACGACTCGACCACGTCGACTCTCGGGCGGCCGTTCCCGCTCTTCTCCTCGGAAATGACCTCGGAACAGTACGAGGCGATCCACAAGGGCGAAAGCGAGAGCAAGGTGCTGCTCCGCCTGCGCAGCGTCGGGTTGCGGGAAGACCAGGTCGAAAGCTCCCAACTGCCCGGCCTCTTCCCGACCCGGCCGCCGCACTCGACCTGCAGCTACTGGACCTTGAGCGACGCCCCCGGCCACCTGGTGCGCCTCTGCTTCAGCGATCCACCCGGTGTCCTGCTGCAGAAGTCGGTGATCGCCTCCGGCGACGCCCAGGCGCCGAAGACGCTGGCCTGAGAAAAGGACGGGGAGGGATGGTGCCGTTTCGGCGGGACGGCTAAGGGACGCGGCCATCTCGGAGGCGACCCGGGCAGGCTGAGGCCGCCTCCGAGATGGCCGGGTCTGTGGGGGTGGTGAGGGTGCGGGTCCCCTGCAGGTGTCAGGAGAGACGTGAGGGGGCACGTGACGCTTTCGTGACGCCCCCCGGACGCCGGTGCAGTTGTGCCGCCTATGGGCGGCTTAAAAGCACCGGCGTCCGATGACGCCCGGCGGGCGTCATCGATCTGTGACGACTTCCAGGAGATCGTGCGGTCCCTGTGACGGCTCTCTCCCGAAAACCTCCCGTCCCGGGCCGCAGGGGCCTGGACCCGTTCCCGTCCCCGGCCGCAGGGGTCCGGACCCTCACCCGTCCCCGCCTACGCCGCCGGGACTTGCTGGGTGATGCAGTGGATGTTGCCGCCGCCGAGGAGGATCTCGCGGGCGGGGACGCCGACCACCTCGCGTTCGGGGAAGGTGGCGGCGAGGATCCGGCGCGCCTCGTCGTCGCGGGTCGGGTCGAGCAGCGGGAAGACCACGCGCGAGTTGCCGAGATAGAAGTTGACGTAGCTGGCCGCCATGCGGTCGCCGGCGCGGCGCGGCTGCGTCCCGGCGACCGCCTCGACCCCGGCCGCCTCATCGGCCTCGATCCGCAGCGGGCCGGGCGCCGGCAGCTTCACCACCTCGAACGGGCGCCCCTGGGCATCGGTCGCCGCCTCCAGCCGCTCGAGCGCGTCGCGGGAGATCGCGTGCTGGGGATCGGCCGGGTCCTCGACCCAGGTGAGGAGCACCACCCCCGGCCGGGCGAAGGCGGCGAGGTTGTCGACGTGGCCGTCGGTCTCATCTTCGTAGACGCCCGCGCCGAGCCAGACCACCTTCTCGGTGCCGAGATAGCCATGGAGCGCGGCCTCGATCGCCGCCCGGTCGAGCTCCGGGTTGCGGTTCGGGTTCAGCAGGCACTGCTCGGTGGTCAGCACGGTACCCTCGCCGTCGACGTGGACGGCCCCGCCCTCGAGCACGATCGGCGCCCGGTAGCGGAGATCCCCTTCGACCTCGAGCACCTTGGCGGCGACCCGGTCGTCGCGGTCCCACGGCGAGTAGAGGCCGCCGTCATGGCCGCCCCAGGCGTTGAAGCGCCAGTCGACGCCGCGCCGGCCACCCGCCCCGTCGACGACGAAGGTGGGGCCGGTGTCACGCAGCCAGGCGTCGTCGGTCGACACCTCGACCACCCGGATCTCGTCGGGGAGCGCCGCCCTCGCCGCCTCGAACCGGCGGTCCGACACCGCCATCGTCACCGGCTCGGAAGCGGCGATCGCGCTCGCCACCGCGGCGTAGGCCTCCTGGGCCGGGCCGGCCCCGGCGCGCCAGTTGTCGGGGCGCTCGGGCCAGGCCATCCAGCAGCCCGCATGGGGCTCCCACTCGGCGGGCATATGGAAGCCGTCGGCGGCGGGGGTCGAGTCGAGTGGGCGTGGCATGAGGGGATTGTCGCCGACCCACCCGACCGCCTACAGTCGGGTGGATGGGTGAGCTGCGGCTGATCGAGAAGACCGGGGTCGAGGACTCTCCGGCGCGCAAGCGGGCGCCGGGCCGGGAGCCGCTTCGGATCGGCGCCGTGCAGCAGGCCTGGCACCCCGATCCCGACCAGCACCGCGAGGGGCTCGCCGCCGGGATCCGGATGGCCGCCGCGGAGGGCGCGCGCCTCGTCTGCCTGCAGGAGCTGACCCTCTCGCCCTACTTCGCGGTCGATCCCGCCGGGCCGCAAGGGGTCGGGGTCGAGCCGGAGGAGCTCCCCGGTGGCCCGACCCACCAGTTCGCCGCCTCGATGGCGGCGGAGACCGGCATCCACGTCCACGCCTCCCTCTACGAGAAGGCCGAGGACGACGGGCTCGGATTCAACACGGCGATCGTCGTCGCTCCCGACGGCACCCTGGTCGGCAAGACCCGCAAGCTCCACATCCCGGTCACTGCGGGCTACCACGAGGACCGCTACTTCCGCCCGGGCCCCGCGGAGGAGGCGCCGTTCCCGCTGGTCGCGCTCGGCGGCGCCCAGCTCGGCCTGCCGACCTGCTGGGACCAATGGTTCCCGGAGCTCGCCCGCGCCTACAGCCTGGCCGGCGCCGACGTGCTGATCTACCCGACCGCGATCGGCTCCGAGCCCGACCACCCCGAGTTCGATACGCAGCCGCTCTGGGAGCGCGTGATCGTCGCCAACGGGATCGCCAACGGCACCTTCATGGTGGCTGTGAACCGGACCGGGGAGGAGGGGCCGCTGCGCTTCTACGGCTCCTCCTTCATCTCCGATCCCTACGGCCGGGTGCTGGTCCAGGCGCCCCGCGACGAACCGGCGGTCCTCGTGGCGGACCTCGACCTCGACCAACGCGGCGACTGGCTCGAGCTCTTCCCCTTCCTCACCACCCGGCGGCCCGACGCCTATGCCAGCCTGACCGAAGAGAGGGCGGAGCGATGAACGAGGTGACGATGACCTGTCCGAAATGCGGGGGCGAGATGCACACGGTCGCCCGCAACGGGGTGACCATCGAGCAGTGCCGCAAGTGCCACGGCATCTTCCTCGACCGCGGCGAGTTCGAGCAGTTGCTGGCCCGCGAAACCTCCTACCTCGGCAACGGCGAGAGCCTGCCGGGACTGACCGTCGATGGCGCCGGAAGGGCCAGGTGGCGACGTTGGCGGCGCTGATCGAGTTCCCCGCCGACGACCCCGAGCGGGCGCTGCGCTTCTGGCGCGAACTGCTGGCGGTCGACCTCGCCCCGCGCCGCGAAGGCGAGGGGGCCGGCTGGGTCGCCGAGTCCGACGGCGTCCGCATCGGCCTCCATGAGCGCGGTCGCGGCCCCGGCGACACCGCCTCGCTGCCCTACTTCCCGGTCGCCGACATCACCAGCGCGATGCGCAAGGTCGAGGACCTCGGCGGTCAGATCGTCCACCCGGGCGAGCGCTGGGCGATCTGCCGGGATTCCGAGGGCACCCCGTTCGCCCTCGAGCAGCGTTAGCGCCCGCTCGCCCTCGCTTCGGCGCCGAGGCCGGTCTCGTCGGTCGAGTCGACCACCGCGGCTTCGATGAAGTCCCGCTCGGCGATCGTGGTCCCGGCGGGCAGGTCCTTGTAGCTGCGCGATGCCGCCGGATCGACGAGCACGCCGCGGTTGGCGAGCAGGTCGGAGGTCTCGGGGTCGAAGAGGTATTCGCGGCGGACACCTTCTTCGGGGGCGAACCTGATCGCGTCGCCCTGGCGCCCGAGCGAGTCGGTCGCTTCGGTCACCTCGATCCCCGGCACTTCGGCGAGGGCGTTGAAGATCGTGGCCTGAAGCCGCGGTGACGGGTTCCCTTCGAAGAGGACGTTGATCAGCTCTTCGATCGTCTGCTCGGCGTCGAGATGCTTCGCCTTCGGATACATCAGGTTGAAGCCGCTCACCTCGATCGCGTTGGCTTCCACCTGGTGCCGCAGCGCTTCCGGCTCGGTCGGCAGCTTCGACGTGTCGGGGAAGCGGTAGTTGCCGAAGCCATCCGCCCGCGTGTCGACCACGCCGGGACCGAGCTCGAGCGCGTCCGGATAGGCGGTGGCCTTGAAGCGGTCCTGGTATTCGGTGTTGAACGGTGGTGGCAGGGGGGACCCGGCCGCCTGCCAGCGGGCCTCTTCGCCGGCGCCGAGGATCTGTGGGGTGCCGGCGACTTCGCGTCGGCGGCCACTGCCGTCCGGGCCGGTCCACGACTGCGCCGTGGTCGGCATCAGCGCGTTGAACACATCCGGGCCCTGCATCGTCCCGCCCGTGGTCATCAGCGGTCGGTTCCCTTCCTCGGCCGGCAGCGGATAGCGCCATCCCTCGACCGAGAGCCGCTGTTCCTTGCGGTAGAGGAACTGGCCGGGCCCGGGGATCAAGGTCGCCGGGGCATCGGTCACCACCGCCGAGGCGGCTGCTTCGTGGAGGATTTCCGCCGCCGAGGCGGGCTGGGTGGTCGGGCCGGAATCGAGGACGAGCGCCGCGGCGACGACCGCGGCAGCGGTCACCGTGCCGGCGAAGGCGAGCAGCCGGCGGCGCCGCGAGAAGAGACCTGGGCGCCCGAGCCCGGGGCGGGTGCCCGCCGGACGAGGCGGCGAGGCGAGCTCGGCAGCGGCATCCATCCGCCCCTCGAGCGCCCGCCCGATCGACTCGCGGGCCACGCGGGTCTCGGTGGGGTCGGCGTCACGCTCGGCACGGAAGCTCTGCATCACGGTCAGGTCGTCCATCTGGGTCACCTCCGGGTCGGACTCAGGTCCGCGGTCGATTGGTCATGGTCGGGCAGATCGAGAGCGCTTCGCACCCGGCCGCGGGCGCGCGAGAGCCGGGACTTGACGGTCCCCAGCGGGATCCCGAGCGCGGCAGCGATCTCGGGCTGATCGAGTTCGGCCCAGACGAGCAGGTAGAGGACGTCGGACTCCTCGGCCGGCAGCTCGGCGAGGCAGCGGGCGAGGGTTCCCCGCATCCGCTCGGCGTCGAGCCGGGCCTCGCTGCCGTCCGCGTCGCTCGCCCGCTCGACGCCGAGCGCCGCCGTCGCCCGCAGCTCGCGGATCTCGTGCCGGCGATGGCGGCCCGCGACGTTGGTCGCGATGCCGAAGATCCAGGGCCGGGCGCTCGGTTGCCGTGGGTCGAAGCGCCCACGCCCGTCGAAGGCGAGGAAGAAGGTCTGGGCAGTCGCTTCCTCGGCACGCTGGGCGCCGAGGCGACGGCGCAGGTAGCGGTGGATCGGCTCGAAGTGGCGTTCGAAGACGACGCCGAATGCCTTTGGTTCGGAGAGCGAGGCGGCGATCGCCTCAGAGTCGGTCTGTTTGGCGCTCACACCCCTACTTGCCCGCTCGCGCGGAAACGGTTCGCGGGAGCTTGCTCAGCGGCGGCCGGCGCCGCTCAGCGGTTCGATCCGGAACGCCGAGCGTTTCGGGTTCGACGGCTTGTAGAAGGTCGCCGTCTGGTTGAGCACCCGCCACGGGGCGGGCAGGGCGCCGCCGGCGCCGAGGAATCGGGTGAAGAGGACCGAGGCGCGGTTGCAGCTGATCCCCGAGCCCGCGGGCAGGTAGATGAGGAAGGCGCCCCTGGTGAAGCGCAGCGGCCCGACCACGGTGGTCGAGTTGACGGTGAAGGTGCCGGGGCAGAGTTTGCCGAGGTCCGGGCTGGTCCCGCCTTCGCCTTTGCTCCTCGCCGTCAGTTCGACCAGGAAGCCGGGGGTCGTGCGGTCGCCGGACGCGCGCAGGAAGGAGGCCTTGCCGGGCCCTTCGTTCGAGACGACCCACGGTTTCGGCAGGACGCCGTCGTAGTCCTCGAGGAAGCGGGCGAAGAGGGCGGCGCTCGACCTGCAGTCGAGGCTCGTGTCCTGCAGCGTCAGCGTGTAGGAGCCGGCCGGGAAGGTGGCGGCGCCGATGCGGTCGTCGTGCAGGACCCGGAAGCCGGGGCAGGTGGTCGGATTGGCGGCGCCGGCGGGTCGGGCGACGAGCGCCAGGGTCATCGCGGCGAGCAATCCGACCAGGGCGAGGACCGTGATGCGGCCTCGGCGCGGTTCGGATCGGGAAAGGACCTGCATCGGGCGGGCAAACTATCAGCCTCGCCCGTCCGTACCATGCACGGGTCCGATGCCCGAACCGATCACGCGCGGCGAGCGCTACATGCCAGGGCTGGACGGCCTGCGCGCGATCGCGGTCCTGGCGGTCATCTGCTTCCACCTCGGCTTCGGCTGGGCGCCCGGCGGCCTGCTCGGGGTCGGCATCTTCTTCACCCTCTCCGGCTACCTGATCACCGACATCCTGCTCGGCCAGTGGGGCCGCCGCGGGATGATCCACCTCGGGCGCTTCTGGCTCGGTCGCGCCCGGCGCCTGCTGCCGGCGCTCTTCCTGATGCTGCTGATCGTGATCGCCTGGGTGACGATCTTCGGCCCGGCCCAGCCGGACCAGTTCCGCAAGTCGGTCGTCTCGGCGATCTTCTACGTGAACAACTGGCAGCAGATCGCCGCCAACGTGTCGTACTTCGCCCGCTTCGCGCCGGAACAGCCGCTGAACCATCTCTGGTCGCTGTCGGTCGAGGAGCAGTTCTACATCTTCTGGCCCTTCCTGCTGCTGATCGGGCTGAAGGTCTTCCGCGACCGGCAGGGCAACGGCCTGCGGCCCCACCTCGCGCTCGCGACCCTCGTCCTGGCGATCTTCTCCTCGATCCTGATGGCGGTGCTGTACCACCCGAGCCTCGACCCCTCGCGGGTCTACTACGGCACCGACACGCGCGCCGCCGGGCTCCTCTTCGGCGCCGCCCTGGCGATGGTCTGGCCCAGCCGCCGGCTCTCCCGACGGATCACCCCGCAGGCGCGCAACACGCTCGACGGGCTCGGGGTGCTCGGCCTGCTGATCATCGCGCTGATGATCTGGCGGACCGGCGAGTTCTCCCAGTTCCTCTACCGCGGCGGCTTCGTCGTCCTCTCGCTGGCGACGGTGATGGTGCTGATGCCGCTCGCCCACCCGGCCTGCCGGCTCGGCACGGTGCTGGGCGCCAGACCGCTGCGCTGGATCGGGGTCCGCTCCTACGGCATCTACCTCTGGCAGACGCCGGTGATCGTCCTCACCTCGCCCCAGCACCCGTTCCAACACACGCTGGTCCGCGACGTGCTGCAGGTCGCGGCGATCTTCGTCATCGCCGCGCTCTCCTGGAGATTCGTCGAGGAGCCGATCCGCCACGGGGCGATCGGGAGGCTGCTCGCGCGCCGCCGTCGGGTCGGCTGGAGCTGGGCGACCTTCTCGCCCGAGGGCCGGATCGTCCTGGTCAGCGTCGGCGTCCTCCTCATTGTCGCGATCGCCGGTATGGCGGGGCTGAACGCGGCGCAGGCGGAAGGCGAACAGATCCGGGTCAAGGAAGCCGTCGCCGCCGGGACCAAAGGGCCGGTGCCGTTGACCAAGGCGCAGGCCGCCGACTCGACCAAGACCGCCTGCAAAGACGTCGTCCACATCGGCGACTCGACCTCGGAGGGGCTCGACTCGGCCGAATATCTGCCCAGCCCGAAAGAGCGGATCGAAAACCGTTACGCGGAAGTGGGAGTGAAAGAAACCCACATGGAGGTGCAGGGGGCGCGCTCGATCGAAGAGCGCTTCGAAGGCGAACCGAACGCCCAGGAAGTCGCCGAGGCGTGGAAGGCCGAAGGCTACAAAGGGTGCTGGGTGCTGGCCCTGGGGACGAACGAGGCGGCCGACGTCGCCGCCGGCTCCAACGTCGGCCTGGGCGAACGGATCGAAAAAATGATGAACATCATCGGCGACGAACCGGTCCTCTGGGTCAACGTCAAAACCCTCCCCGAGGCGACTGAATTCTACGCCGAGGAAGGGATGAGGAAATGGGACGAAGAACTCGAAACCGCCTGCCTTCGGTATCCCAACATGCGCATCTACAACTGGGCCGGTGACGTCAAAGACGCCTGGTACATCTCTGACGGGATCCACTTCACCTCGCCCGGCTATGCCGCCCGCGCGGCCCTGATCGCGCAGGCCCTCGCGCATGCCTTCCCCGCCCAGGGCACCTCGCCGGGCGGCGCCAGATGCGTCGTCAGTTGAGCATCGGGTAGGTGCACCCTCGTCCAGCAATGCGAGGAGGCACGATGCCTGACCCGAATCAGCGCGATGCGAAGCTGATCCAGTACATGAGCGAGGCCTATGGCAAAGAGCGCGAGCTCGAGGTGGCCCTGCAGACCGATATCGCGATGACCACCAAGCAGCCCTACAAGAAACGGCTGCAGGAGCACCTGCGGGAGACCAAAGCGCACGCCAAAGCACTCGACCGCCGGATCAAGAAACTCGGCGGCGGCACCCAGACCGTGCAGAGCCTGGTCGGCAAAGCGACCGCGCTGGCGAAAGGCCCCCTGCACCTGATCCGCGGCGCCGGTGAGCAGGAGAAATTGCTGAAGAACGCCAAGACCCAGTTCACCGCCGAGCAGGAGGAGATCTCCACCTACCTGGCGCTAGAGGTCTTCGCGACCAAAGTCGGCGACTCCGAGACGGCGAAACTCGCCCGCGACATCCGCAAAGACGAGGAGCGGATGGCGAGATTCCTCGAGACCCAGATCCGCCGGCTGGCGGGCGCGGCCGCGCTCGAGGAGGTCCCGGCCGGACAGCGTCGCAAAGCGTCGACGAAAAAACGCCCGACGAAAAAACGCTCCGCCGCGAAACCGAAAAAAGCCGCCCCGAAAAAACGTTCCGCCAAAAAATCGGCGACGAAAAAACGCGCCCCGAAAAAACTCAAAGCCTGATGTTGATGGGCCGAAAAGCGCTGATATAGAGCGCTTTTCGGCCCATCAACATCGAGGGTTGGCTCAGGACTCGATCTCGACTGGCTGCAGCTCGTCGGCGGGATCGAAGCCGAGGATCTTGCCGTAGAAGTAGAGCTCGGCTTCGAGGCAGCGGATCTCGGTCTCCGCCTTGCGGAAACCGTGCTGCTCGCCCTCGAAGGCGAGGTAGGCGTGGGGGATGCCGTTGGCGGCCATGGCGGCGATCATCGCTTCCGCCTGGTTGGGCGGGACGATCGCGTCCTCGAGCCCCTGGAAGAGGATCACCGGGGCGCTCAGCCGCTCGACGTAGTGGATCGGCGAGCGTTCCCGGTAGAGCTCGGCCTGCTCCGGATAGGGGCCGATCAGGCCGTCGAGGTAGCGCGCCTCGAACTTGTGGGTGTCGCGGGCCAGCGTCTCGGTGTCGGCGACGCCGTAGTAGCTGGCCCCGGCGGCGAACTCGTCGTGGAAGACCAGCGCGCAGAGGGTCGCGTAGCCGCCCGCCGAGCCGCCGCGGATCACCAGCCGCCTGCCGTCGACCTCGCCGGTCTCGGCGAGGTAGGTCGCCGCGCCGACGCAGTCCTCGGTGTCGACGATGCCCCAGGTCCCTTTCAGCTTGTCCCGGTAGGCACGCCCGTAGCCGCTCGAGCCGCGGTAGTTGACGTCGACGACACCGAAGCCGCGGCTGGTCCAGAAGAGGAACTCGCGGTCGAGGGCGGGGGTCTCGTGGGCGGTCGGGCCGCCGTGGCTGACCACGATCAGCGGCGGCCGTTCGTCCTCCGGCCCGACGAAGTCGGCATTCGTGGGCGGGTAGTAGAAGGCGTGCGCGGTGTCCCCGTCGCCCATCGGCGTCGGGAACTCGATCGCGCGCGGCTTCGAGACGAGGCCCGGCTCGACCGTCTCCTCGGCGGCGGCGCGGACGGTGTCGATCGCTCCGCTCGCCAGGTCGTGGACGACGATCTCCGGCTCGCTCGCCGGCGAGGCGGCCGCGAAGGCGACCTTGCCACCGCGGGTCGAGAGCGACGGCGACCCGAACGAGGTGAAGGGAAGGCCGAGGTCGCGCAGCGCGCCGCCGCCGGCGTCGAGCGCGTAGAGCTGTTCGGTGGCCGCCTCGGTGCGGATCACGACGATCGTCCCGTCCTCGAGCTCGGCGTGGGTCTGCATCCCGAAGACCCACTGCGGATGGCCGAGGTCGGCGTGCTCGGCGCTCAGCTGCTCGACCGCCGGCAGGTCCCGGTCGGCGTCCGGGGCGCCGAGGTCGGCGACCGTGCGGTAGAGGTTCCACCAGCCGTCGCGGTCGGAGACGAAGCGCAGCCGATCCTGCGAGTCCCAGGCCGGGGCGAAGACGGACTCGCCCTTCCCGGCTGCCAACGGCCGCGCCGGTCCTGGCTCGTGCGCCGGGGTGACCCACAGCTCGGTCTCGTCCCAGGGCATGGCCGGGTGGTCCCAGCAGGTGAAGGCGAGCCACAGCCCGTCCGGCGAGACCCGCGGGTAGGAGTAGAAATCGCGGCCCGCCTCGACCGCCTGGGGCGGCTTCGAGCCGTCGAGCGGCAGCATCACGATCTGATTCTCCGGTTCCGGCCCGCTGTCGTGCACCTCACGCACACAGAAGAGCGTCTTGCCGTCGGGGGTGAGCTCGAAGTCGGCGTAGCGGAGACCCGCCGGCGCGTCGGGCTCGGGCGTGATCGCGACCGGCTCGCCGCCGAGCTCCAGCCGGTACACCCGCTGGTCGGCGAAATCGACGTAGACGACCAGTTCCGGGCCGAGCAGTTTCCAGGCGCCGCCGCCGTACTCGTGCACGCGGGTGCGGACGTTGGCGCCCGCCGGCGTCACCTCCTGCGGCTCGCCGCCCTCCGGTCGTCGCATCAGCGCGCTGCGGCCGCCCTCCTCGGGCCGGCCCTCGGCCCACCAGACGGCGCCGTCGGCGGCCAGCTTCGCGCCGCCCAACCGCCGTCCGCCGCGGGCGACCGTCGCGGGGGCGATCGGCGAGCGCCAGGATCCGTAGGGCGCGACCTCGGCCACGCTCAGTCGCGCTCCGACTCGGGACCGGCGCCCGGCTCCTCGGCGGTGACCTCGCGCAGCGCGTGGGTGTCGACGTCATAGACGAAGCCGCGCACCGAGTCGCGGTGGGGGAGGAAGCCCGAGCGGCGCACGCGCAGGATCGACTGCCGCACGTCGGCCTCGACGTCGGTGAAGGACTCGATCGCGAACGAGGGGGTGACCCCGGAGGCTTCCTGCAGCTCGGAGCGGAAGCCGTCCTCGGTGATCTTCTGCAGGCCGCAGTCGTCGTGGTGGATCAGCATCACCTCACGCGTCCCGAGCTTGCGCTGGGAGAGGGCCAGCGAGCGGATCACGTCGTCGGTGATCACCCCGCCCGCGTTGCGCAGCACGTGGGCCTCGCCGTCGCCGAGCCCGAGCGCGGCGAAGACGTCGAGCCGCGAGTCCATGCAGGTGACGATCGCCAGATGGCGGCTCGGTTCGACCGGCAGGTGGGCCTCCTCGACCCGCGCCGCGAAGGCTTCGTTGTTGGCGAGCAGCTCGTCGATCACGCCCATCGGGCAACGACCCTACCGACCGCGCCGGCATGATCGATCGATGCCGGAGCCGCGCCAGCGGCTGGCGCCGGAGGTCTTCCGGCTGCCGGTCGAGAAAATCCGCGACGCCTACTACTCGGACACCTACTTCGCCCTGACCAAGGAGCTGCTCGAGGCCGAGGGGCGGAGGCCGCGGGTGACGATGCAGGTCTTCGCCAAGCGCCAGGGGCTGCTGGGCGGGATCGACGAGGCGCTCGCGGTCCTGCGCCTCTGCTCCGGGCGGCGCCGCCCGGACGGCTTCTGGGAGGACGGCTGGCCGCAGCTGACCGTCCACGCCCTCCATGAGGGCGACCCGATCGCGCCTTGGGAGACGGTGTTGACGATCGCCGGCGACTACAGCCTCTTCGCCCACCTGGAGACGGTCTACCTGGGGACGCTGGCGCGGCGCTCGCTGGTGATGAGCAACGTGCGCCGCGTCGTCGACGCCGCCGACGGTAAGTCGGTCCTCTTCTTCCCCGCCCGCCACGATCACTGGCTGGTCCAGACCGGCGACGGCTACGCCGCCCACGTGGCGGGGGCGATCGGCGTCTCCACCGACGCCAACGCGTCCTGGTGGGGCGGTCGCGGCACCGGCACGATCCCCCATGCGCTGATCGCCGTCTACGGCGGCGACACGGTGGCGGCGGCGCGCGACTACGCCGCCAGATACGCGGGGCACTCCAACATCATCTGCCTGGTCGACTTCCACAACGACTCGGTGGGGGAGGCGGTGAAGGTCGCCGACGCGCTCGGCGGCGACCTCTGGGGGGTGCGCCTCGACACCTCCGAGACCCTGGTCGACCTGGCGCTCGCCGACCGCCCTGACGCCGCGGATCTGCACGGCGTCACCCCGGAGCTGGCGCGGGCGGTCCGCGACAGCCTCGACGCCGCCGGCCACGAGCGGGTGAAGATCGTCGTCTCCGGTGGCTTCGACGCGGCGAAGATCGAACGCTTCGAGGCGACCGGCGCGCCGGTGGACTCATATGGCGTCGGCTCCTCCTTAATCCGCGGCAACTTCGACTTCACCGCCGACGTGGTCGAGCTGGAGGGCCGCCCGGCGGCCAAGGTCGGCCGGGAGCTGCGCCCGAATCCGCGGCTGGAGCTGGTCACCTAGATTGCCCCGATGCCCGACGCGCCCGCCCTCGACATCCGCCCCGCCACCGAAGCCGACGCGCAGCTGGTCTTCGACCTGATCTGCGAGCTCGCCACCTACGAGAAACTCCGCCACGAGGTCGTCGGCACCGCCGAGATCCTGCGCGCCTCGCTCTTCGACCGCGGCGACGCCGAGGCGCTGATCGTCGAGGACGAGGCCGGCGAGGCGGTCGGCTACGCGATCTTCTACACCACCTTCTCGACCTTCGAGTGCCGCTCGGGGATCTGGCTCGAGGACCTCTACGTACGGCCCGAGCACCGCCAGGGCGGGATCGGCCTGCGGGTCATGGAGCACCTCGCCGGCCTCGCCCTGGAGCGTGGCCACGTCCGCCTCGAGTGGGTCGCCCTCGATTGGAACGAACCGGCGCTGAACTTCTACGAGAAGATCGGCGCCGCCCGTCTCAACGACTGGCTGATCCACCGCCTCGAGGTCCCCGGCATGCGTTCCCTCGCCGCCGGCCACACCCCGCCTAGGCGCGGTCGATCTGAGTAAACCTGTCGCCGGCGCGGTCGACCTGAGTAAACCTATGCGGTACTCAGGTCGACCGCGCTCGGTCGGGGTTAACCCAGGTCGACCGCGCGGCGGAGGAGGAGGGTGCGCTCGGCAGTGTTGTCGGTGAGCTCGGCGGCGCGGCGGAACTCGGCGGCGGCCTCGGCGCCGCGACCGAGGCGGGCAAGGAGGTCGCCGCGGACGCTCGGCAGCAGGTGGTAATCGCGCAGCGCGGGCTCGGTGGCGATCCGTTCCAGCAGCGCCAGGCCGGTCTCCGGGCCGAACGCCATCCCGACCGCGACGGCCCGGTTCAGCTCGACCACCGGCGAGGGGGAGAGGGCGGCGAGCGCCTCGTACAGCGCCGCGATCCGCATCCAGTCGGTGTCCTCGGCCTGGATCGCCCGCGCGTGGCAGGCGGCGATGGCCGCCTGCAGGCCGTAAGGACCGAGCGGCGCGGGCAGGTCTTCGGCGCGCTTCAGCGCCGTCAGCCCACGCGCGATCAGCAGCGGGTCCCAGCGCAGGCGGTTCTGGTCGAGCAGCAGGATCGGCTCACCCTCGGGCCCGCGTCGCGCGTCGAACCGCGAGGCCTGGATCTCGAGCAGGGCGATCAGCCCGTGGGCCTCCGGCTCGGACGGAGCCAGCTCGGCGAGGATGCGGCCGAGCCGCAGAGCTTCCTGGCAGAGCTCGCCGCGCACCCAGCGCTCGCCGGAACTCGCCGCGTAGCCCTCGTTGAAGACCAGGTAGACGACCTCGAGCACGTCGGGAAGCCGCGCCCGCAGGGCCGCCCCGGCAGGGACCTCGAAGTCGGCGCGCGCCTCGCGCAGGGTCCGCTTGGCGCGGGTCAGCCGCTGCGCCACGGTCGGCTCGCCGACGAGGAAGGCGTGGGCGATCTCGGCGGTGGTCAGGCCGCCGAGCAGGCGCAGGGTCAGCGCCACCCGCGCCTCGGTCGAGAGCGATGGATGGCAGCAGGTGAACATCAGCGCCAGCAGGTCGTCGCCGATCTGATCGTCGACGGCGGCGGCCAGGTCGACACCGTCCATCGCCATCAGGATCCCCAGCTCGTGGGCGACCTCTTCGCGCTTGCGCTCGTAGGTCTGGGCGCGGCGGGCGAGGTCGATCGCCCGGTTCTTCGCCGTCGCCATCAGCCAGGCTCCGGGGTTGTCGGGGACCCCGTCGCGCGGCCAGCGCTCGAGCGCCGCCAGCAGCGCGTCCTGGGCCAGGTCCTCGGCCACCCCGACGTCGCGGACCATCCGCGCCAGGCCGGCGATGAGACGGGCGGACTCGATCCGCCAGACCGTCTCGACCGCCGCCCTGGCATCGGATGCCGCCATCGTTCAGCCGCCCGCGACGGCCGCCTGCACGTCCTCGGGGAAGTCCTCCATCTCGAAGACGCGGCGCACCTCGATCCGGCAGTCGCGCCCCGGGCAGCGCTGCGCCCACTCGACCGCCTCGTCCTTGGAGCGCGCCTGGATGATCCAGTAGCCGCCGACGACCTCCTTGGCCTCGGCGAAGGGGCCGTCGGTGACCGCCTTCACACCTTCGCCGTCGAAGCTCACCGAGGCGCCTTCGGCGGGCGGGTGCAGGCCGTCGAGGGCGAGCAGCATCCCGGCCTTGCGCAGCTCCTCGTTGTAGCGGGACATCTCCGCGACGTCCTCGGCCGTCGGGTTCCAGTCCGCTTCGGAAATTTCCGGATACATGAACATCATGAATCTCATCTGATCGTCTCCTGTCTGTACGAGGCCGAATCCGTGCGCTCGACCCTGTCACAAGGGGCGACGAGCGAGGTGACTCAAAAACGACACCGTTTACCGAAAGCCTTGACAACTTCGTCTGATTAACGTGAATATCGAGTTACAAATTGGAATCGCTATCGAGAGAACCTGGCGACGTAGGGCGCAAGGTTCTGGCGATCGGGCGAGACCTCGGGGAGAGTGGTGCGCTGCGAGGGCTCTCAGATAGGGCCAGGACCGAGCTGGTCGCTGTCGAAAACGGAGACGACGGGCTGCGCGCCTTCTACGAGCGCCGGCCGGACCTTGTCGTGATCGACCTCGAGCTGCCCGACGCCGACGGTCTCGACGTCCTCGCCACGATCCGGGCCTTGAGCGACGTGCCGGTGTTCGCCCTCACCGGAAAAGGGGAAGCGCAGCGGATCGCCGCCCTGCGTGGCGGCGCCGACGACTGCACCAGCAAACCGCCGCCGGAGGCCGAGCTGCAGGCGCGGCTGGAAGCGCTGCTGCGCCGCCCGCGCCAAGGCGACCTGCGCCCGGTCGTGCTCACCGACGAGTTCCTCGAGATCGACCGGATCCGGCACCGCGTCTCGGTGCTCGGCAACGAGGTCTCATTGACCCCGATCGAGTTCCGCATGCTGGCGACCTTCGCCGAAAACCCGGGCCGGGTGCTCGGGCACGGCCAGCTGCTCGAAATGGTGTGGGGGGACCGGATCCGCGAGCGCGACGAGGTGAAGCTCTACGTCAGTTACCTGCGCCGCAAGCTCGGCGGTGCCGCCGGTGTCGACCCGGTGGAGACGGTGCGCGGGGTCGGGTACCGCTACCGGCCGCGCCGGGAGAGGAAGAGCGGCAATCCGCTCAGCGGCGGGGAGTGATGCGGAAGGTCGAGACGACCTCGGCCTGGTGCCCGTCGGCGTGGATGACGTAGGCGCTCGGTCCGCCGCCGAACCAGCCCGAGGCTTCGTTCATCCCGACGAAGACACCCGGGTGGCTATGGCCGTCGGCATCCTCCACCCAGACCTCGTCGCCCTCCTTGAAGCCAGGGTCGCGGTTGACTTCGGCTTCGGCCTCTTCGGTCTCGCGGGGGTCTTCCTGCATGTCGGCCATCGGCACGAGCATAGCCGGGTACGCTGCGGCCATGGTCGTCCAGGGCGAGCCGATGAAGGCAAAGCTGACGGCGCAGGCGTTCGACGATCCCGCCTGGATCTTCGAGCGCAAGCTCGACGGGGAGCGGGCGATCGTCCAGCGCACCGCGGCGGGGGTGAAGCTCCTTTCCCGTACCGGTCGGCGGATGGACAACTACCCGGAGCTGACCGAGGCGTTCGAGGCCGAGTCGGCCCAGGACTTCGTCGCCGACGGTGAGATCGTCGCCTTCGAGGGGTCGCGGACCAGCTTCGAGAAGCTGCAAGGGCGGATCGGGATCGCCGACGGGCGCCTGGCGCGACTCACCGGGATCAAGGTCTTCATCTACCTGTTCGATCTGCTCGAGCTCGAGGGCCATGACCTCACCGGCCTGCCCCTGCGCGAGCGCAAGCTGCTGCTGCGCAGCCACCTCGAATTCCACGGACCCGTCCGCTACACGCAACACCGCAACGCGAAAGGCCGCAAGTACTTCCTGGAAGCCTGCCAGAAAGGCTGGGAGGGACTGGTCGCCAAGCGGGTCGAGAGCACCTACACCCACAGTCGCTCCAACGACTGGCTGAAGATCAAATGCAGCTACGGCCAGGAGCTGGTGATCGGCGGCTTCACCCCGCCGAAAGGATCGCGGGAGCGCTTCGGCGCCCTGCTGGTCGGCTACAACGAGGGCGGGGACCTCCGCTACGCGGGCAAGGTCGGCACCGGCTTCGACCAGCGCACGCTGGAGATGCTCGGCGACAAGATGGAGGCGCTGCGCCAGGATCGCTCGCCGTTCACCGCCGGCTCCGGGCTGCCCCGCGAGGCGACCTGGATCCGCCCCGAGCTGGTCGGCGAGTTCGGCTTCAGCGAGTGGACCCGGGACGGCAAGCTGCGCCATCCGCGCTACCTCGGCCTCCGCGACGACAAGAAGGCGAGCGAAGTCGTGCGCGAGCTGCCGACCGCGAAAGCCCCGGGCTAGTCCTCCCGGGCGCGCAGCCGGCGGGGCTCGAAGCGGCCGCTGCGCAGCGCGTCCCAGCCCTCGGAGGAGACGGCGAGGAAGCTGCGGCCTTCGGGGTCCCTGCGCTCCAGCACCAGGCCGCGGCGGGCGCTGCGGCTGATCGCCCGGCGCATCTCGCGCTCGCCCTGGCCGCGGAAGCGGGCGACCAGGCGGTGGCGCGGCACGAAGCCGTCGTCGCCGAGGTCGACGATCGCGCGCAGGATCTCCTCGTCGGAAGGGATCACGGGGGCGAAGTTACCCGGCGCCGCGGCAGGGTACGGTCGGAGCGCCGATGGCGAACCAGCTCAGCGAGTACGAACGCAAACGTGACTTCGGCAAGACCGCCGAGCCGGCCCCGCGGCCGGGTAAGCGCAGGCGCAAGGGCAACCCGCGCTTCGTCGTCCAGGAACACAGTGCCACCCGGCTGCACTGGGACCTGCGGCTCGAGCACGACGGGGTCGGCGTCTCCTGGGCGATCCCCAACGGGATCCCTCACGATCCCGACGAAAATCGCAAAGCCGTCCACACCGAGGACCACCCGCTGGAGTACATGACCTTCGAGGGGGAGATCCCGAAGGGCGAGTACGGCGCCGGGACGATGAAGGTCTGGGACAGCGGCACCTACGAGCCGGAGAAGTGGCGCGACGGCGAGATCATCTTCCGCTTCGAAGGCAAGCGCCTGCATGGTCGCTACGTGCTCTTCCGCGCAGGCGGCCCGAAGGACTGGATGATCCACCGGATGGACCCGGCCGAAGACGACCGTGATCCGTTCCCGGAGCCCTTCCGGCCGATGCTGGCCAACGAGGGCGAGCTGCCGAGAAGCACCCGCGGCTGGGCGGCGGAGCTGGACTGGGGAGGAGTGCGGGCGCTGGCCCGCTGCCGGCCGGGGCGGCTCGACCTCCGTGACGCCGAGCTCGCCGACATCGCCCCGCGCTGGCCCGAGGTACACCGGCTGACCCGCCAGGTCGGCGCCCATGACCTGGTGCTCGACGGCGAGCTGGTCGTCTTCGACGCCGACGGGCGGCCCGACCCCGAGCGGCTCGCCCGCCGCGACAAGCCCGGCTCCGACAGCGCCCTGCGCCGGCGCGCCCGCGAGAACCCCGCCACCTACGTGATCTTCGACCTCCTCCACCTCGACGGGGAGGACCTGACCGACGCCCCGTACAGACGCCGGCGCGAGTTGCTCGAAGGCCTCGAGCTCGAGGGGGAGGCCTGGCGCACCCCACGTGCGGCGACGACGAAGATCAAGGAGCTGCTCGCGGCGGCGGCGGGCCAGGGAGTGGGAGGGCTGGTGCTGAAGAAGCGGTCGAGCCCGTACCTCCCCGGCCGTCGTACCGGCGACTGGCTCCTGGTCCGCGCGGACGGGGCGAGGGCGGGCTCCTCCGTCGCCAAGCTCACCGACGCCGCCGAGCCGTCCACCAAGAACAAATTCCGCCTCCCGGTCGGCGACCGTGAGCTGACCGTCTCCAACCTGGGCAAGGTGCTCTACCCGAGGACGGGCTTCACCAAGGGCGACCTGATCGACGCCTACGCCGACCTCGCCGAGGTCCTGCTGCCACACCTGCGCGGCCGCCCGGTGACGCTGAAACGCTATCCCGACGGGGTCGAGGGCAAGTTCTTCTACGAGAAGCGCTCGCCGAAGCACCGGCCCGACTGGGTGGCGACGGCGCGGATCTGGTCCGAGAGCCACAAGGCCGAGATCGACTACACGCTGATCGAAGACCTGCCGACCCTGATCTGGAGCGCCAACCTGGCGAACATCGAGCTGCACACCGCGCTTGCCCGCATCGACGACCCGGACCGCCCCGACTCGCTCGTCTTCGACCTCGACCCCGGCGCCCCCGCCGACGTCCTCGACTGCGCCCGTGTCGCCCTCCGCCTGCGGGCGCTCTTCGCCCAGCTCGGGCTCGAATGCCAGGCGAAGACCTCGGGCTCCAAGGGCCTCCACCTGCACGCGCCGCTGAACGGCACCGCCACCTTCGCCGAGACCCGTCCCTTCGCCAAAGCCGTCGCCGAGGTGATGGAGGCTCGCTTCCCCGACGAGGTGGTCTCGCGCCAGGCGAAAGCGCGGCGCGCCGGCCGGGTGCTGATCGACTGGAGCCAGAACGACCCCCACAAGACGACCGCCTCGGTCTACAGCCTGCGGGCGAGGGAGATGCCGACGGCCTCGACCCCGCTCGAGTGGGAGGAGGTCGAGGCCGCCGCCGAGGCGGGTGACGCGGGGGCGCTGGTCTTCACGATCGACGACCTGCGCGGCCGCATCGCCGCCAAGGGCGACCTCTTCGCGCCGCTCCTGAGCCAGAAGCAGGAGCTGCCGGAACTTTCCGTCTGACCGTCCCGCGACCATTCGTGGTCATGTTTCAAGTCGAGGTGATCTGCTCGGACCCACGCTGCGAGGCGGAGCTGACCCTCTGGGTCGACGAGCTCGGCGAGGTCGACGCGGTCGCCTGCGAGTGCGGCCACGGTGTGGTCTCGGTGCGGATCGAGGGCTTCGAGCCCGTCTTCGCCGCCGTTTAGTCGTCTTTCCCGCCTGGGTACCTCGCGCCGGTGGCCAACCGACTGCGACGTTCCGACAGCTCCGGCGCCGGCATCCACCGGCGCAGGCGCGGCCGCGGCTTCTCCTTCGAGGACGACGCCGGGACCACGATCACCGACGAGGAGACGTTGCGCCGGATCCGCGACCTGACGATCCCGCCGGCCTGGAAGGACGTCTGGATCTGTCCCGACCCGAACGGTCACATCCAGGCGACCGGCTACGACGAGGCAGGGCGCAAGCAGTACCGCTACCACGACCGCTGGGACGAGCGCCGCGCCAACCGCAAGTACGTGGCGATGCGCGAGTTCGCCGCCACGCTGCCGAAGCTGCGGCGCGCCGTGCGCCGCGACATCGAGGTCGAAGGGATGCCGCGCGAGCGGGCACTCGCCACCGCCGTGCGCCTGCTGGATCTCGGCTTCTTCCGCATCGGCAGCGAGGAATACGCGCAGACCAACGAGAGCTACGGGCTGGCGACGATCCGCCGCGAGCACGTCCACCGCGACGGCGAGGAGATCGTCTTCGACTTCCCGGCGAAGTCGAACCAGCGGCGGATCCAGGCGATCGGCGACGAGGCGGCGATCACCGCCTTGGAAGCCATGCGCCGGCGACGTGGGGGACCGGCCGACCTGCTCGCCTGGAAAGACGGGAGGAGGTGGCGGGACGTGCGCTCGGACGACATCAACGAGTACATCAAGGACGTGATCGGGACCGAATTCTCGGCCAAGGACTTCCGCACCTGGAGCGGCACCGTCCTCGCCGCCGCGGCGCTCGCCGGCGAGGACAAGCCCGCCTCGGCCTCGGCGGCCAAGCGGACGATCAACCGCGCCGTCAAGACCGTCGCCGCCGCGCTCGGCAACACCCCCGCGGTCTGCCGCCGCTCCTACATCGACCCGCGCGTCTTCGACCGCTATCGCGACGGCGAGACGATCGACCTCGGCCGCCGCGCCGCCGCGGCGGGGACGATGTCGGAACGGACGCGGCAGCGGATCGAGCGCCAGGTGCTCGACCTGATCGATTGACCGCGGCGCCCGACGGGGTAAGGGCTCGGCCATGGACGCGAAAGCCCCGCTGCGGCGCTTCGACGAATTCCAGCAGCGCAGGCCGGCGCTGGCCATGCCGCTCGGCGTGGTGAAGAAGTTCGGCGACGACGAAGGGGGCAGCATGGTCTCGCTGATCGCCTACCGCGCCTTCTTCTCGCTCTTCCCGCTGTTGCTGCTGATGACGACGATCCTCGGCTACGTCCTCGCCGGCGACGACGAGCTGCGCGAAGAAGTCGTCAGCTCGACCCTCTCCCAGTTCCCGATCATCGGCAACCAGCTGAAGGGCGGCAGCTTGAAGGGCAGCGGCGTCGCGCTCGCGGTCGGGATCGTCGGCTCGGTCCTCGCCGGGATCGGCGTGATCCTCGAGACCGAGTCGACCTTCAACCGCTGCTGGGGCATCCCCAGGTCGGGGGAGCGCGGCCTCGTCGGTTCGCGCCTGCGGGCGATCATGCTGCTGGTCGTGCTCGGCGGCCTGGCGGTGGTCTCGACCGTGGTCTCCGGGCTCGCCGCGGGCGGCGCCGACTTTCTCGGAGCCGGCGGCGAGGTCGCCGGACTGGCGATCGCGACGGTGCTGAACCTGTTCGTCTTCGGCGCCGTCTTCCGCCTGCTCACCAGCGACACGGTGGAGACGCGCGCCTTGATCCCCGGCGTCGTCGTCGCCACGATCGGCTGGGAGATCCTGCAGGTCGCCGGCGGCTGGTACATCTCCCACGAGGTGAAGAACGCCTCCGCCGTCTACGGCACCTTCGCCCTCGTGATCGGCCTGCTCGCCTGGATCCACCTGGGCGCGATGTTCGTCGTCCTCGGCGCCGAGACGAACGTCGTCCGCACCCGGAAGTTATGGCCCCGTCCGATGTTGGACGGCGCCGGAACGGGTAACTGAAAGCCGTCGGAAAACTTCGCGAGAAAGGGGTGTGACGACCAGATGTCAGATCAGTTGAACGGCAAGAAGATCGCCTTCCTGACCGCCAACGAGGGGGTCGAGGAAGTCGAGCTGACCGAGCCGCGCAAGGCGGTCGAGGAAGCCGGCGCGGAGACCGAGTTGCTCGCCCCGGAGGCGGGCGAAGTGCAGGCCTTCAACCACCTCGACAAGGCCGAGACCTATGAGGCGGGCCGCGCCGTCGGCGACGCCACGGCCGAGGAATTCGACGGCCTCGTCCTGCCCGGCGGCGTCGCCAACCCGGACAACCTGCGGACCCATCCGGAGGCGGTGCGGTTCGTGCGCGACTTCTTCGACGCGGGCAAGCCGGTCGGCGTCATCTGCCACGGGCCGTGGACGCTGGTCGAGGCCGACGTGGTCAAAGGCCGCAAGCTGACCTCGTGGCCGAGCCTGCAGACCGACCTTCGCAACGCCGGAGCCGAGTGGGTCGACGAGGAAGTGGTCGTCGACCAAGGACTCGTGACCAGTCGCAAACCGGACGATCTCGAAGCGTTCAACGCGAAGATCGTCGAGGAGTTCGAGGAGGGGAAACATGCCGCCTAGAGGAGTGAAAAAAGGCAGCAAACGCGATCGCCAATACAAAGAGGTCAAAAAATCGGAGGAACGCGAGGGCCGGTCGACCAAACGCGCCGAGGAGATCGCGGCGCGCACGGTCAACAAGGAAAAGGCTCGTTCGGGCGAGTCGAAAACCGCCTCGCGCAGCTCCAGACGCGGCGCCTCGGCGAGCAGTCGCGGCGGCAGGCAGTCGGGCAAAGGCCCCGGTGGACGCACCCGCGAACAGCTCTACAACGACGCCAAGAAGCTCGGCATCGAAGGGCGCTCGAAGATGACCAAGGACCAGCTGCAGAAGGCGGTGGCGGGAGCTTCCTGAGCCGCCGCGGCGCGGCCCCGCCTCAGCCGCCGCCCGGCGGCGTCTCGAACGCCGCCAGGCCGGTCACCACCGGGATCCCCGGCTCGTCGCCGAGCCGCTCGCGGCTGGCGGCGGCGACGCGCATCAGCTCGCGCAGCGCCCGGTCGAGGATCTCGGCGGTCTCCCGCCAGCCCTGCTCGTCGACGCTGATCGGCATCCAGTTGAGGGTGGTGTCCTCACGGCGGTCGATCGTGCCGGCGTCGATCGCCTGCCCGATCTTGGCGGCGAAGGTGCGCAGCGCTTCGCCGGTCACCCCGGCGCGCACCGAGAGCGGCACCTTGCGCCAGTCCTGATGGCCGATGAACGAGCGCGGTCGGGCTATGTAGAAGTGCTCGATCGTGCCGCGCTTGGGCCGAGTACCGACCTGTTCGATGCAGTCGACCTCGAGCAGCGCGTTGGCGTGGTAGGAGACCACCCCGAGGCTCTCGTGAAATTCGCGCGCCAGCTCGGTGGGGCTGGCCGTCCTTCCCTGCAGCGCTTCGAGGATGCGCACCCGCATCGGGTGGGCGAGCGCCTTGACCAGGTCCTGGTCGATGGTCTCACGTTCGTGGGGGTTCGTCTCCGGTGGCATAGGGTCGCCATCCCAGCGACCGGCCGGCCTCCCCGCAACCTGACTTTTAGAGCCAGATTCTCACACCGGTGATACGCGTTTTGTGAGCGCCCGCAAAGCCGTCTCGATATATACCAGTCCTATGAATGACTCACTCAAAAGCGTGACGATCAGGTCCGTTGCGGTGCTCGGTGCGGGCGGCACGATGGGCAAGGGGATGGCCCGCAACGCGGCCGCCGCGCAGATCCCCGTCCGCGCCTGGAACCGCACCGCGGCCAAGCTCGACGACCTCGCCGGCACCCCCGGGATCGAATCGTTCGCGACCGCCCGCGAGGCGGTGGTCGACGCCGACCTGGTGGTGACGATGGTGAGCGACGCCGACGCGACGATCGCCGCGATGTCGGGGCCCGACGGCGGTGCCGCCGGCTCCGAGGGCTCGATCTGGGTGCAGATGGGGACGATCGGCGTCGAGGGGTCGGACCGCTGCGCCGAACTCGCCCGTGACCGCGGTCTCCTCTACGTGGACGCACCGGTCCTGGGCACCAGGAAACCGGCGGAAGACGGCCGGCTCGTCGTCCTCGCCTCCGGGCCGGAGGGTCACCGTGAGCGACTGGAACCGTTCTTCGACGCGATCGGCAAACGGACGATCTGGCTCGGTGAGGCCGGGCAGGGGAGCCGGCTGAAGGTCGTCGTCAACAGTTGGATCTGCGCGATCACCGAGGGCACGGCGGAGATGCTCCGCCTGGCCGAGGCGCTCGGCCTCGAACCGCGCCTCGCCCTCGACGCGATCGAGGATGGCCCGCTGGAAGCTCCCTACCAGCGGATGAAGGGAGAGATGATGCTGAAGGGCGACTACACGCCCGCCTTCCGCCTGGCCCTGGCCGCCAAGGACGCCCGCCTCGCCGTTGAGGCCGGCGCGCAGGCGGGGGCCGAGATCCCGGTGATCGAGGCGATCGCCGCCCAGATGGCAGCCGTCGCCGGCAAGCACCCCGACGACGATCTCGCCGTCCTCTTCCGCGGCGCCTCCGGCGCCTGAGGCCGATCCGCCGGGCCCGCGGCAACCCCGGGCCGAAGTGGGTTCGTTGGCCAAGGACTCCTCGATCACATATTTTTCCCCGAGTGTTCCGGCGGGCACTGGAGTCGGTGGGGAGGACCAAACTCGCGTCCTGGCTGCGTCGTGGGACGATCCTCGCGAGCACCCTCGGCTTGGCCGCCGCGATCGGTGCGGTAGGGGTCTTCCTCTCCGCCCGGTGGCTCGTCGGCGTCGGTGTCTTCGTCGCCTTGCTCGGCGCCGTGTTCCGGGTCGCCGGCGAACTCGAAGCCCAGGACCGCCAGGCGGCGGTGGACCGGCAGGAGCGTGACGGTCGTACCCGTATCCCGATCGCCGGCATCCGCGAGGTCGATCCGACGCAGGTCGGCATCGACCGGGCGCCGCCGCAGGAGATCCTCGCCGGGGGCGAGATCCCGACCTATCTGCCCCGGGGAGTCGACGGCCAACTCGATGCCGCGATCCGCGGGGCCCTGGATGGAACTGGCCGCTGGGCGGTGATCGCGGTCGGCAAGTCGAAAGTCGGCAAGTCCCGGGCCCTGTTCGAGGCGCTTCGACGACAAGCTGCCGAGACCGATCTGGAGTTGATCGCGCCGGTCGACTATTCGGCGCTGAAGGCGATGCTGGTGCCGGGCGAGGCTCCGAAGGTGAGTAGTCACGGCAGCATCCTCTGGCTCGATGACCTCGAGCCGTTCGTCGATCAGGGCATGACCATGCAGACCCTCGAGCAGTGGCACGTACGGTTTGCCCCGTGCGTGGTGGCGGCGACCTTCGGCGGCAAAGGGAACATGCTGGTGAAGTCGTCGTCGGGAGACACGATCGGGACGATTTCCGGCGAGGTTCGTCGCCACGCCCAGGAGGTCCACCTCGGGGTCACCAGCGCGGCCGAGATCAGCGCGCTCCCCGCGAACATCTCCGCTGACGCTCTGGCCAGCATCGAACGCCACGGACTGGCGGCCTACCTCGTGGCGGGCCCGGAACTCGCGACCAAGCTGGCGACGCGGCGGGAACCAGGAGAGCCCGAATGCCCGGAGGGGAGCGCCGTGGTCCACGCCGCCGTCGACTGGGCGCAGGCCGGCCGCACCGACCCGATCTCGACCGCGACTCTCGAAGGGATCTGGGGCGACTATCTGCCGCCGGGGTCCCACCTGACCGAGAACGGTTTCGAGACCGGTCTGCGATGGGCGCTCAAGCCGGTGGCCGGCTCGATCGCCTTGCTCGAGGAGGTCGATGGCTACCGGGCCTACGACTACGTGGTCGAGCTGGTCAAGCAGCGGCCGGAGATCCACTCCCATCAGGACTCGGTCTGGGGACCGGCGTTGAAGGACGCGAGCGACGTCCAGGCACTGGCGGTCGGCCTGGCGGCGTTCGGGCAAGGTCGCTTCGAGGACTCCGAGCGGGCCTACCGGAAGGCCACCGAGAGCAGCCGCCCGTTCTTGGCGGCGCTGGCCCGGGTCAATCTCGGGATCGTGCTCGGCGAAATGGGCAGGATCGAGGAGGAGGAAGCGCTCTATGACGAGGTCGCCGCCCAGTTCGCCGACGCCGAGGATCCTGCGCTTCGGGGCCAGGCCGTCGCCGCGCTCTTCGACAAAGGCGTCGCCTTGGGCCAGCGGGATGAACTCGAGGCTTCGATCGGGGTCTACCGCGATGTCGGGGAACGCTTCGGTGACGACAGAGACCCCGAGATACGGCGGAAGGTCGGCATGGCGACGGTCAACATGGGTGTCGCGCACAGTCGCCTGGGCAGGCACGAGGAGGCGCTCGCGGTCTTCGAGGAGCTGCTGGAGCGCATCGACGGCGTGGACCCGGGGCTGCCCGAGCACGTGGTCATCGCCCTGTTCGGCAAAGGGAACGAGCTGGCCGACCTGGACCGTTCGGCCGAGGCAGCCGTGGCCTACCAGGAGGTGGTAGACCGTTTCGGCGACCTCGACGACGAGGCGGTGCGCGAACATGTCTCCAAAGCCTTGTTCAACAAGGCCCTTCGGCTCAGCGACCTGGGGCTGCTCGACGACGAGATCGCCGCCTATCGAGAGATCATGACGCGCTTCTCCGACGCCGAGGCGCCGATGCTGCGGGGCCAGGTCGTTCGGGCGTGGGCGAGCATTGCGGTCGTCTTGGCCGAACAAGGTCGACGGGACGAGGCGATCCACCAGGCCGAGGAGCTCATCGCCCGCTTCGGCGATTCGGAGGAGCCGGAAGTCCAGGAGCCTCTGGCCCGAGCCTTCTTCAACTACGGCGTGGATCTCAGCGAGCTTGACCGCCACGAGGAGGCGACGGCGGCTTATGGCGAAGTCGTCGATCGTTTCGCCGACAGCGAGGATCGCGAGCTCCGCTACGTGGTGGCGATGGCCCTGAACAACCGGAGCGTGAGCCTCAACAGGCTCGATCGTCGGGACGAAGCCGTCGCGGCCTGCGAAGAGACCGTGCGGCGCTTCGGCGATGCGAATGAACCGCGCCTGAAGGAGCAGGTGGCGATGTCTTTCAACAACAAGGCCAAAGCGATCTCGACGTCCGCGGGGGCCGCGGGGGTGCGGCTCGTCTTCGAGGAGATGACCGCCTTGCTCGGGGATTCGCGGGAGCCTGAGGTCCAGAAATGGGTCAGGAGCATGGAAGATGCCCTGGCGGGCGTCGATGGTGACCAGAAGATGGGCCCGGGCCCGGGAGGGGCACTCGATTGACGCACACCCGGCACGGGTACCTTGTTCGCCATGTCAGCCAAGACCAAACTCGCCCGTCAGGCGGTCAAGACGACCGCGAAGCACACTGCCCGCGGAACCGCGTCCAGAGTCACCCGTAAACCGCTCCGCTCGGTCACCCTGCTGACGATCGGCGCCGTCGCCGGCGCCCTGGTCGGCTGGATGATCGGACGCTCCGGCGGCGGTGAGGACCACCTCGATCCGATCGCGCAGGCGCCCGCGCCGACTAGTGTCGTGACCAACACCAACTCGACCGAGAGTGCCTCGGAGACTGGAGCCGTTTCGTGAACGCAGCGCCCGACCCGCGCGATGAGGAGTTCGTCGAGGACGAAGAGGCGGAGGCCGCCCGCGAAGCCGCCGGGATCGGCGGCACCGTCCCTCCCGACACCGATGACCCCGCCGAACAACCGTTGCTCGAGGGCGGCGAGGGAGAGGCCGAGGGGTTCGAGCTGGCCGAGAAGGATCTCGAGGACATCGCCGAGCACGGCGACGAAAAACACTTCCCCGATGGCCTCGCGCAGCCGGAGGAGTCCCAGGACCCCGACAAGTACGGCGAGCCCGACGAGGCGATCCCGTCGGACGAGAACGAGTGAGCTGAGATGGCCGACCGTAGTCTGATCGCGATCGTCACCCCCGCCTTCGGCTCGCCGGAGTCGATCGAGGCGCTGAAGCGCGAGGTCGGGGACGGTGACGGCGCCACCGATGTCCGGCTGGTCGCGCCCGCGGTCGAGATCAACCCGCTCCACCACACCCTCGGCGACATCGACGAGCCGCGGAGGGAGGCGGGAGAGCGCCTCGAGGGCGCGGTCGCCGCCGCTCGCGCCGCCGGCGTCGACGTCAGCGGCGAGGTCGGTGACCCCGACCCGGTCCAGGCGGCCCAGGACGCGCTGCTGAAACGGCCCGCCGACATGGTCCTGATCTTCGCCCACGCCGACGACTCCAAGGCCTGGTACGAGGGCGATCTCTGGAAGCACGCGGAGGACTCGCTCGAGCCGCCGCTGAAACTGGTCGTCGTCGACGGGCCACAAGGCGACGAGCAGGTCGTCGACACCGAGACGGCGGGCCGCGGCCTTGCCGATACCGACGCCGGCCACGAGGTCGATTCCTCCTACGGGCCGAAACTGACCCGCGAAGACCTCGCCGGGATCACGGTCGGCATCGTCGGCACGATCGTCGCGATCGTCCTCGCCGCGGTCGCGACCGGCGGCGGCACGCCGACCGGCTGGCGCGCGGTCGCGATCGGCCTCGCGATCGCCATCGCACTGGTCAACATGGCGAACGTCGTCGGCGTCCTGCTGATGGAGAGCGTCCGTTACCGCGGTGGGTTCGCGCGGATGTTCCGCACCCTGGCACTGGTCGGCACGCCGGTGGTGGTGCTGATCAACGCGCTGATCGTGATCTTCGCCTAGACCGCTTCGTGTTCAGCGGTGTCGTGACGCCGCAGCGCCTCGAGCACCTCGTCGGCGAGCTGTGACCCGTCCTCGGAGCGCAACGGCGTCGCCGCGATCCGGAAGATGACGCTGTCGGGCTCGATCTCCTCGAGCGAGACGCTCGGGCGGTAGCGGGTCGGCACGGTGATCGTGCGCAGCAGCTGCTGCTCGATCTCGCGCGGGCTCGCCTGGCGCGGGAAGCGCACCTTGACGTCGACTTTCTCCGGCTCGCGCAGCGGCACCACCGCCAGGGTGAGCAGCACGTTGTTGGGGATCTGCAGCCGGTCGGCCCCCTGGCTGAGGGTGGTGTAGAAGAGCCCGAGCGAGGTCACCGTCCCCTCCAGCGAGCCGGCCAGGGCGCCACCGACGAGGCGGACGCGTTCGCCGACCCGGAAGGGCCGCGTGGTCTGCAGGACGACCCCGGCGAAGATCGCACCGAGCGTCTGCTGGGCGGCGAGGCCGATCAGCACCGCGGTGAAGGCGCCGCCGACGGCGAGCGTGGAGGCCTGGACGCCGGCGATCCGCAGCGCCACCACCACCACCACGAGCATCGCGACGAGGCGGAGCACGAAGCCCGTCGTCCCCGCCGTCGCCGGGTCGAGTCGGCGGTAGAGGCGGGGTGAGAGGGAGCGCGAGAGCCAATGGATCGCGGCGCTGCCGACCAGGATCAGCACGATCACCGTGCCGACCCGGAACCATTCGCCGTAGCCGGGGGCGATCTGGCGCCGGTGCGAGTAGACGACCAGGGTCGCGATCAGGACGAGGACGGCGACGACGAGCCCGACCAGGGAGCGCTTCGAGACCTTCCGCGTCTCGATCTCCTCGCCCAGCCCGAGCGAGGTCCAGGCGTGGGTGCGGGTCTCGAACAGCTCGCGCGGCAGTCGCGGTCGTCTCGGAGCGGGCATCAAAATCGGCTACCCGCTCGCCTCCCCGCGCTAATCGTCGGAGGATGCCTGGGTGACGAGTGTCACCCGCGCAGCGCGGCGGCGGCTTCCTCGCGCGTCTCGAAGACGCGCAGGGAGTGCTCGAGACCGGTGACCTCGAGGACCCGCCGGACCTGTTCGTTCTGGCAGCAGAGGACGAGCCCGCCTTTGCCGCCGTTGCCGGCGCCGGCGTCGACCCGCTGCCAGGCGCGGACGATCAGGGCGATCCCGGTGGAGTCGATGAAATCGCAGCCGGCCAGGTCGATCAGCACCGCGGCATCAGGCGACCGGACCGCTTCCTCGAGCGGCTCTTCGAGCTGCAGAGCGGTGGAGAGGTCCAACTCCCCATGGACCTCCAGAAGTCGGACGCCGCCCTCCAGATCGGACGCGGATGCTTGAAACGGCGCTGGGCCCACTGCTCGCGATGCTAGCGCAGGGAGCGGTCCTGCGCGGTCCCCAGTTTGCGAGGGGTACGTCTGGGTATCAGGGCGAACGTCAGGCCGGTAGCGTTCGCCGGTAGCGCGACCGACCAGAACGCGGCACTGAGCGGCGCGATCGCCAGGGACCAAATTTGAGCACGACCAACGTCGATTCAGCAGGGCTCCAGATGTCGCTTCCCGCGAAGGCGGAGAACGTGGCGGTGGTCCGGCACGCGATCGCCGGGCTGGCGGAGCGGATCGGCATGGACGATCCGGCGATCGCCGACCTGAAAACCGTCGTCACCGAGGCCTGCATGAACGTCGTCGTCCACGCCTATCCGGAGGCGGAGACCGGAGTGCTGGAAATCGAGGCGGTCCCCGATCTCGACGGGTTGACGGTGGCGGTCCGGGACTTCGGCCGGGGGATCAGCCCGCGGCCGGGCGTCGACCGGCCCAGCCTGCGGATCGGCCTGGCGCTGATCGCGGCGCTCTCCTCCAGCTTCGAAATCCGCGGCGGGATCGAGCGGGGGACCGAAATCCGCATGCACCTGCCATTGCATTCGCGGCCGATCCCCGGTGACGAGGCGACGGCGCGCCCGGAGTCTCCGGTCCCCGACGCGACCGAGATCCGGGTTGGTGCCGCCGAGCTGCTCGGCCCGGTGCTGAGCCGGGCGCTGACCGCGCTCGCCGCCCGTCAGGAGATCACGATCGATCGGATCTCCGACGCGATGCTGCTCGCCGACGCGATCTCGGCGGCCGCCCCGCGCGGGTTCGCCGACGGCCAGGTGAAGCTCAGCATCGCCGACCGGCCGGAGGGGGTCGAGCTGAAGATCGGCCCGATGGAGTCGGGCGCCGCCGCCGGTCTGCGCTCGAGCCTCTCGCTGCCGGACGTCGGCGGCTCCTTGGAAACGCTGGCCGACGAGGTACGCACCGAAGCCGACGGCGACGGCGAGTACCTGGTCGTCGGCATCGCCGCGACGGCGTCCTAGGGGTCGAGCCCGCGGAAGGGACGGCGGGGTTCGGGGGCGGGCGGCCGTCCGAGATGCGTCCCGGGCGTCTCGTGGCGGCCCGGGCAGGCTGTGGCCGCCACGATACGCCCGGGACGTGAGGGGGTTCAGGGGAGAGGGCACGGGTCGTGACGGGGTCCACGCTTCGGGGACGGGTCCGTGCGGAAGAGCCGCCCCGGAGCCCCGGTCGGTGACGGAGATGCCGGGAACGTCACACTTTCCGGCCCTCAGGCGACCGAATTCGAGGCCCCAGGACGCGCTGTCGACTTTGACCCTCCTATAGGAGGGTCAAACCCGGTCACGTGTTCGTGACGTCCGAAGAAGACGGGAGGAAGAATCACGTTCCCGGCATCTTCGTGACGAGACCGGACCTCGGTGACGGATCCGGCACGCCCTCGTGACGATCCTCCGCTCCCCGCACCCCCGGCCGTCTCGGCCACGGCCACAGCCTGCCCGGGCCGTGGCCGAGACGGCCGCGTCCCTCGGCCGTCCCTTCCCGGGCGCGGGCCTCCCGGCGCCGATCCCTTCCCGGGCGCGGGCCTCCCGGGGCCGATCCCTTCCTGGGCCCCGGCTTTCCCGACCACCAGCTTCCCCCGGCGAGCCTCGGCGGATTACTGCGAACTCGCTTCGTCCTGTTCGGCCACCTCTTCGCGGATCCGCTCGAGCGTGCGCCGCAGGATGCGCGAGACGTGCATCTGGGAGTGGCCGATCTGCTCGGCGATCTGTGACTGGGTCATGTCCTCGACGAATCGCAGCCGCAGGATCAACCGTTCGCGGTCGTCGAGCTGCGGCAGCACCCCCTCGAGCGCCAGTTTGTCGTCGATCAGCTCGTAGCCCTCGTCCTCGTCGCCGACCCACTCGGAGGCGGGCGATTCGTCGTCTTCGCCGCCCACCGGACGGTCGAGCGAGAGCGGCCTGCGGTTGTGGTTGGCCTCCAGCACCTCGAGCACTTCCGCCGGTTCGATCTCCAGCTTGCCGGCGATCTCAGAGACCGAGGGGGAGCGCTGCAGCTCGACCGTCAGGGCGGTGGTCGCTTTCTCCACCTCGGCCATCCGGTCGTGGAGGCCGCGCGGCACCCGCACGGTCCAGACCCGGTCGCGGAAGTGGCGCTTCAGTTCGCCGAGGATGGTGGGGGAGGCGAAGGCGGCGAAGGGCGTGCCACGGGCCGGGTCGAAGCGGTCGACCGCGTTGACCAGGCCGAGGTTCGCCACCTGCAGCAGGTCGTCGAAGGACTCGCTGGCACCGCGGTAGCGCAGCGCCAGGTTCTTGGCGAAGGGGAGGTAGCGGCGGACGAGCTCCTCGCGGGCGGCCGGGTCGCGCTGGTCGCGTAGCCGTCGCCAGAGCAGGTTCTCGGCGGCCAGGCCCTCGCCGGGGCCGGTCGGCGCGCCGTCGGGGACCTGACCTGAAGGCTGACGTTTCTCTTCGCTGTTCGCTGCCATAGAAGGCGTGGGCCGCCGGAGAGGCGGCGCCACCCAGAGGGTCCCACAGTCCGCGAACCGTGCAGCGCCCGGCGACCGGGGGGCGCCGTGGGTCACACGATAGCGGCAGGTGGTTCCTGGCCCGATTCGACGTCGGATCCGCTCTGGACGCGGCGTTTGGCCGCCGAGAGCGGCTTGGCGATCGACTCCAGCGTCTTGCCCTCGGCATCGACGCCGAAGAGGATCTCGGCGATCCCGCCGACCGCCATCACCACCGCGCCGATCAGGAATCCGAGGGCGACCTTCTCCAGTTCGCCGGTGTTGATCAGTTCGCCGAAGAGGAGCGGTCCGACGATGCCGCCGAGCCCGGTGCCGACCGCGTAGAAGAAGGCGATCGAGAGGGCGCGGCTCTCCATCGGGAAGATCTCCGAGACCGTGAGATAGGCGGCGCTCGCTCCGGAGGAGGCGAAGAAGAAGATCGTCAGGACGAAGGCCATGAAGGCCAGGGTCGAGGGAGTGGTCGAGAGCAGGACGATCCCGAGCACCGCGGTCAACGCCGCCGAGGTGAGGTAGCAGAGGGAGATCATGATCTTGCGCCCGACCGTGTCGAAGAGGCGGCCGAGGGTGAGCGGGCCGATGAAGTTGGAGATGCCGAAGACGGCGATGTAGAGGGGGACCTGACCGGAGCCGACGTTGAAGAATTCCCCCAGGATCGTGCCGAGGTCGAAGGTCACCGCGTTGTAGAGGAAGGCCTGGCCGACGAAGAGCGAGAGGCCGAGGACCGTCCGCTTCGGGTACTTGTGGATCGCGACCGAGGCGATCTCACGGAAGGGGATCGTGGCCCGCTGGTGGATCGTCAGCTTGGCATCGTCGGGGACCTCCTCCAGCTCTTCGCCGGTCTCCGTGCGCACTTCGCCCTCGATTTCGCCGACGATCTCCTCGGCCTCGTCGTCGCGACCGTGGATGAAGAGCCAGCGGGGGCTCTCGGGAACGCTCGAGCGGACGATCAGGATGCCGACGCCGAGCACCGCCCCGATCAGGAAGGCGAGCCGCCAGCCGAAGTCCATCGCGAAGATCGAGGTGTCGAGCAGCGGCACCGTGAGCAGCGCCCCGACGGAGGCGCCGACCCAGTAGGAGCCGTTGATCATCAGGTTCACACGGCCGCGCAGGCGGGCCGGGATCAACTCGTCGATCGCCGAGTTGATCGCCGCGTACTCGCCGCCGATCCCCATCCCGGTGAGGAAGCGGCAGGCGAAGAAGTACCAGGCGGTCCAGGCGAGGCCGGTGGCGACGGTCGCGACGATGTAGAGGCCGAGGGTGACGAGGAAGAGTTTCTTGCGGCCGAAGCGGTCGGTCAGCTGGCCGAAGAAGAGGGCGCCGACGCAGGCGCCGGCGACATAGCAGGCGGCGGCGCTGCCGATCTGGGAGGCGTCGAGGGCGATCCCAGAACCGCTTTCGGTGAGCCGGTCGCCGATCGAGCCGATGATCGTCACCTCGAGCCCGTCGAGGATCCAGACGGTGCCGAGGCCGATGATCACGATCCAGTGCCACCTGGCCCAGGGCAGGCGGTCGAGACGCGCCGGGACCTTGGTCTCGATCTCTGCTCCGGCGGCCGACATCGACGAGTGCATACCCACGGTCCGGGTTGGTCAACCAGCCCCGCGGGTAACGAATTGAGCGATGAAAGCGCTGCTTCTGACGCTCTTGCTCGCCGGTGCGGGTCACTGGCAGCCGGCGCCGACGACGGACGCCTGGCAGTGGGAGCTGCAGGGCAAGTTCGAACTCACCCCGGGCGCCTCGGTCTACGAGATCGACGGCTTCGAATACCCGGCCGACGACGTGAAGGCGATCCACGGGCAAGGCGCCAAGGCGATCTGTTATCTCGACGTCGGCAGCTGGGAGGAATACCGCCCGGACAAGGAAGCGTTCCCGAAGTCGGTGATCGGCAGGCGCTACGAAGGCTTCCCCGACGAGCGCTGGCTCGATATCGCCGCATACGAGAAGTTCGCCCCGGTCATCGAAAAGCGGATCGCGATGTGCGCGCGCAAGGGCTTCGACGCGGTCGAGCCCGACAACGTCAACGGCTGGGAAAACAGGACCGGCTTCCCGCTCACCGGCGCGGACCAGCTTCGCTACAACCGCTGGATCGCCCGCCAGGTCCACCGGCGGGGGATGGCGGTGGCGTTGAAGAACGACTCGCGGCAGGTCCGCCAGTTGGTCGGGAGCTTCGACTTCGCGGTGGTCGAGGAGTGCTTCCAGTACGAAGAATGCGAGCTGTTCAGCCCCTTCGTCGAGGCCGGCAAGGCGGTTTTCGAGGCCGAGTACGAGCTGCCGACGTCGAAATTCTGCGGGCGGGCGGAAGCCCTCGACTTCGCCGCTGTCCGCAAGGGACTCGAACTGTTCGCGCGGCCATGGGAAGCTTGTCACCCGTCGGCGGAACCGACTGGATAACCTCGCCCCATGGGATTCGACCAATACCACGAGCCACCGGAGGAGCTGCCGGCCGAGACGCGGACGTTCGCGCGCCTCTGTGCCTCGCTCGAAGAGGAGTGCCAGGCGATCGGCTGGTACCAGCAACGCCTCGCGGTCGAGCCGGACGCGGACGCCCGGGCGATCATGGAGGACGCCCAGGGGGAGGAGTTCAAGCACTTCTCGATGGACCTCGAGTTCCTCCTGCGGCGGGTGCCACGCTGGCGGGCGATCGCGCAGGGGGTGCTGTTCCAGGAGGGTGACATCGTCGCCCACGGCGAGGCGGCCGAGGCGGCATCAGAGGATGACGACGGCGACGAGCCGGCTGCCCCGATGGCCGGCGGCGAAGGCTCGCTCGGGATCGGCAGCCTGAAGGGACGCGGACGATGAACCACCTGTTGCGCGGCCACGCGCCGCTCACCGACTCGAATTGGAAGCTGCTCGACGGGGAGGCGGTCGAGCGCCTCGCGGGGCCGCTGGCGGCGCGCCGCCTGGTCGACTTCCTCGGGCCGCGGGGCTGGGAGCACTCGGCCACCAACCTGGGTCGGGTCGAGCCGGTGCCGGGCAACGAGGAGGGCGTCAGCGCCCTGCAGCGCCGCGTCCTGCCGCTGGTCGAGGTCCGGGTCGACTTCACCGTCCTGCGCGCGGAGATGCGCGATGACGACCGCGGCGCCTTCGACGTCGACCTCGAGTCGCTCGACAACGCCGCGCACCAGATCGCGATCGCCGAGAACAGCGCCGTCTTCAACGGCTGGGAGAAAGCCGGGATCACCGGCGTGATCGAGGCCTCGCCGTTCGAGCCCGAGGCGCTCGGGTCGAAAGCCGACGGCTATCCCCGCGCAGTGGCGCGGGCGGTCGAGGCGCTGCGCGAGGCCGGCGTCGAGGGCCCCTATGGCCTGGCGCTCGGTCCCGACGAGTACATCAAGGTGATCGAGACCGCCGAGCACGGCGGCTACCCGCTGTTCGACCAC
>Ga0134125_10001038_pt1 | contig 35401 bp, 44 predicted proteins | sample KB31751_FD_96464 | JGI IMG/M metagenome (GOLD analysis project Ga0134125, IMG submission 96464) | Terrestrial soil microbial communities with excess Nitrogen fertilizer from Kellogg Biological Station, Michigan, USA - KB3-175-1 | ecosystem: Environmental > Terrestrial > Soil > Unclassified ...
CAACGTCGATGACGCTCTGTCGATGGAGCTGGTGAACGTCTGGAAGCAAGCAACTGAAGGCGTCAAGAAGATCGTCGACACAGAAGCTACGCACGTCCGCAACACCGGCACGCTCGATGGCATTCTGAAGGTGAACGCTGCTAGCGGGATCGAGGATCCGACGGTGTTCTTCATTGTCGTTCGCGATGAACACCTGTGTGATGAATGCAAGCGACTCCATCTACGCGATGACGGAGTCACGCCTCGTGTGTGGAAGCTCAGCCAGCTCGGCCATGGCTACCACAAGCGTGGACAGGAAACGCCGAAGCTTGGCGGTCTCCATCCGCATTGCCGTTGCAGTCTCGGCACGCTCCTCCCAGGCTATGGCTTCGACGGTGCGGGCATGATTCACTACATCAGCCCGGATCACGACGAGTACGATTCCCAGCATTCCCAGAACGAACTTCTGGAGTAGTAGCGAATTTGTTTCGTCGCTGTGACGAAACACGTCTGAATCTTCGCTATAAGAGATATGTAGCGAGGGTGCGATGCTACTGCTGTTTGTTTTGGTCCTAGGATTTTTTCTTTTTGAAGCCGTCATCTACGGCTCACACCGCTTGATGCACTGTCGCTGGACCGGACCGCTGTGGCGTTCCCACCACCTTCATCACCAGCTCTACAATCCACGTCATCCGGCGACCGAGCAGTTTCAGGCGGTCGGTTGGCGATCGTTCCGATTCCGAGCGATCATTTTCGTCATTGTGGTCGGCTTGCTCTTCACGCTGCTGCCGATCGGTCTAGCTTTCCCGTTGCTGATCGAGATTTCGCTCCTCGCAGCTCTTAGCGATTACATCCACGACGCTACCCATACGATCGGGCACTGGCTCGAAGCGTTCGGTTGGTACCGCAAGCTCCGTATCGAGCATTGGGTGCACCACTACAACGCCAAGAAGAATTTTGGTATATTGACCTTTTTCTTCGATCGTGCTAAGGGCAGCTACCAAGCGAAGCTCTAGCGATAGAGCTTGCAAACCGGGCAGTCGTATGCTTTCGGTTTGAGCGAGATGTCCATCTCTTGGGCCCAGGCAACGAATCCCTCGTCGCCGCGTTCGTTCCAGATCTTCACCGCTAAGCTCGTGCCGTCGGGGTAGGCCCAGTCGGCTTCACCCTGATTCCAGGCTTTGGCGACGGCGTTAAACCACTTCGATAGCTCGCTGAACTTCATCGTCCTACCTTCTTCCAGTCGGGGTGAAGGGTATGGTTGCAGCCCCACTTGACTGCGTAGAACGTCACATCGTTCTTCAGGTACACGAGTCCGCACCACCGGCAGCGCATGATCGGAACACGCTTGCAGACGGGAACAGGGCTGTGTGCTTCGTATGTGTAGGGCTCAGCCAACGTGGATTAGGTGGCCGCTCGGTCCGTGAACGGCGAAGTAGAGGATCTGGTAGTTGCGCTGGTACATCATCCAGCGATTGATTGCCGCTGCGTCGTCGTGGTAGTATTCCGGCTTTTTCCCGTTTGGGAGCTGGCGGTCTTTGGTGCAATTGCAAGCGTTCGCCCAGATCGGTTTCATGGGAGCAGGCTCATCACAACGGGCTCCCATCCATTCGCGCCCAGCTTGCGCGTAGTAGCCGGCGCGAGGTCGACCATAGCGTGACGAGGTCCACGATCGCCGACGCGTGCCACGACGCTCCTGTGCGTTCTGAGGTTGTAAATCCAGACACGCGCCTGACAGGGATAGGTCGGGTGGGCTACAACCACGTCCGTGTTCTTGAGGTCGCGGTGCAGACACGCGGCGTACGCGGACGGGTTTTGTGGATCGCCTTGTGGCGCAAAGTTGGTCGCGATGCCCACGTGGAACATGGCGAGCAGCGAGATACCGGCATGCCAGAGACTAATGAGGTACATCATGTACCTCTTATAGCTAATCTTGGCTGTAGTAGTCCTCGTACGCGGCCTGGAGGTTCAAATCCACGTGTGCCGACGCGAGGTTGTAGAGCGAGTTGACGAAGGCTCCATCAGCCTCCTGGCCCACGACCTTCAGCCAGCCGACGAAGGGGATACCTTCGTACCGATCGCCCGGCACGTCGCTGTCGCCATCGACAACGGTGAAGTCGATCGAGTTTTCGTGGTCGTCGAAGACGAAGCTGAGAGTCCACTCCGTCGGAAGATCGCTTTCCTCCGGTTGGTCCAGAGAAAATTCCATTTCGAAATGCAACTTTGCCATGAGATTCCTCCCACCACTATTATACTCATTTGGGAAGAGGATGCAACGAAAATCGGAGGGAATTACTTGCGGAACTTGAGGATCTTGGTGACGAGCTTCGCCTTGCCACCGGGAATCTTGGACGCGCCCACCATCTTCAGGTGGTGCGTGGCGTAGGCGCGCAGCTCGGCGATGGAGTGCTCCAGGAGGGTCTTGGTGCCCTCGGCGTCCATCAGCTCGAACTTGTTGTCCGTCGACAACGTGTCCGTCTCCTCGTCCTTCAGGTCGTCGTCGAGCCCGAAGTCGTCCTCGTCGTGCGTGAGGTTGTCGAGCGGCACCGTGTAGTGGCCCTCGACGACGTACTCACACACGCGCATCTTGCGGGCGTTCTCGTCGTACGGCACGCTGACCACGTGCTCCGGGTCGACGCGGACCACCAGCGTCAGAGCGGCGAAGCTCTGAGCGTAGCTGAGAGCGCCGACGTGCAGGCCCTCGTGGCACGCCGCCCGCGGGTCGTCGCTGATCTGGTTGCGGGGCATCTTGATGACCGCGCCCGGCTTGTTCTCGATGGTGTTCGAGTGCTGGTCCATGTAGGTCGTTCGCACGCCCTTGTACGCGAGGAATGTGCCGTCCTCGGCGATGGGAATGCCGCAGTGACCCAGGAACGAGAAGAGCTGGTCCACCGAGCGCTTGGACGGATTGCGCTGCAAGCGCTCCCAGAACTTGAACATGCGCTCCGGCGAATCCCCCTTCTGCACCATCTCGCGAATCTTCGCGGTGAAGGTGTCGGGCAGCTCCGTGCCGCCGTAGCTGAGCTTGCCGTCCTCGGAGACGGTGAAGCCGGGCATGCACGAGACCCAGTCGGCCAGCGACTTGTTCGCGGTCAGGTGGTTCGGAACGTCGGACCAGCGCTTGTCGAGCAGGGCCCGAACTAGCGGATGGTAGTTGGCAGCGCCCTCGCGGACGGTGACGACCTTGCCCTCGACGACGACGGTGACGGTATCGTTGGTGATCTTGAAGTTCATTGTCGTTCTCCTGTTGGTCCCTCTATATTGCCCTTATATCAGATCTTGTCAACCATTTTGATGTACTCGAACCATTTTTGGGCATCATGTCCCAAAATACGGAGCATGTTCCCATTGTCGATGGTGAGCAGCGAGTACTTGCCGTAGAAGCCGTTGAGAACCGCCTTCAGAGCCTTCTCCGTATCCTTCGAGACGGTGACGTTGTTGGCCGTAGCGATTCGGTCGATGGTGTAGAGCACGTCCTCGTTGAAGCCACGCTTGCGCAGCTCCGTGTGCGCCGCGAATGCGTCGGCGATGTACTTCGTGATGGGGTGCGCGTCGCCGAGCGATGCAGCGATCGGCTTGATGCTCTGCGACGTGATGTCGTAGGAGCTGTAGCCGCCGTACCAACGGTACGTGACGGGCTTGGCGCGCTCGCGAAGCTCCAGCGCTTCGATGACTTCCTTTTGCAGGAGTGATTTGCGGAAAGCCTTGCTCCACTCCGCGTACTCCATGCCCTGCGCCGCGACGAACTTCGTGCCCGGATTGACGGACCACTTGTAGCCGTAGACCACCGGCATCGTGTGGCCGAAAGCCTTCGCCAGCTTCGAGTCCTCCAGGTAGAGGTTGTAGAAGTCGTAGCTGGTGCACTTGAACGCGCAGAGGTACACGAACACGTCCGACGGCTCAGCGTCGCGCTCCGTCTCCGTCTCCCAGTTGTTCGAGTACGGCTTGTAGTACGTCGTCGACGGAATGAGCTTGAAGTTCTTCACGCGGTGCTTGATGTTCGGCTGCTTGAAGCTGTTCTGACGCTTCGCATACCAATCCACCGTCGAGAGATTCACTTCCTTGATGCCGACGATTTCGAGCGTGGCGAAGAGATCGGCCAGCTCGGCGCGGGCCTCCGCGTTGTCCGACTTCGCCACCGGCTTGACGAGGTAGTCATACTCGCCGAGCTGGAAGCCATTCAGCGTGCGCTTGAAATCGTCCTGGAACACGATGCGAACGTTCTCGCGGATGGTGATGGTGTGCGCCAGCTCCGAGCCGCGGTAGATTTTGATGTGCTCCAGCGTCGCCAGAATTTCCGGCGTGAGCTTGACCCACTTTTCGAACATCTCGCCGTCGGGGGCGAGACCGAGCGTGTTGAGCGACTGAGCACGGATGCGCTTCTCCCACTGCGTGCCGTTGCCGTTCTCGATGCTCTTGATGGTGTGGGTCACGTACTCGTCGACGAGGTCATTGAACTTCGCGACGATTGCGGCCTTCGTCTTGTCGCTGTACTTCAGCTCTTCGCGCGACGCGTTCACTTGCACGTCGCCGATGTTGAAGTAGAGCACGCCGCCGAAGCGATCGATGGTCTCGCAGTCGAAGCCGGCGACGCCGCGAATCTGGCCCATGTCGACGCGGTAGGGAACGCAGCCCATGACGGCGACCCACGCGGTGGTGTCCGTGCGGATGATGCCGTTCTTCAGCTTCTCTTTGTCCTCGACGGGACGGGGAAGCTCGATGTTGATGCTCGGGCGCGGCGAGAAATACTTGAACAGCTCGCGTGCCTTGTTCTGGAATTCGTAGATGTCCCGACGCTGGATGCCAATCTGGACTTCGATGCCCGTCTCGCTGGCGTCGCACGGTTCCTGGAATAGCAGCGTCAGCACGCCGAGGTCGGACGCGTCGATGGCGGCGGTGTAGATGGACTTCACGCCGCCATGCCACGACGTGATGGTGAACGACTCGCTGTACGCGAAGCCGCTCTTCGAGCCGATGCCGAGCATGCCGACGGCGTCGTTGCTCGTGCGCTTCGTCGACTTGCCGTACTGCGTGAAGACGGTGAAGACGTCGTTCTGCGACAGGCCCGGACCGAAGTCGCGGATCTTCAGGTTGGGCTCGACGTCGGTGGGGATGGTGACGCTGATGGGAACTTCGCCCTTGCCCGACATGCGGTGCGCGTCCCACGCATTCGCCGAATACTCGCGCAGAACGGCGAGGATCTTGTCGGAGTAGAGGGTGTCGCGCAGGATGTTGATGACGTGCGCGAAGTCGTTTTGGTCGATGCCAAACTGCACGCTGTCGACCGCACCACCCGTGATCACCTGACGCTCTTTGACGTTCGGAATCATTTTTCGTCTCCCTTATAGCGAAGGACTTAACGTCATCCTAGGTCAGGTGGTCACGGGGTGCAACGAAAATCGTACTAGGCTGCTACGATTTTTTACCGCGGTGGATAATCCTGAGGACTTGCTTGGGCTTGGACGCCGTCGTATCGAGGATCATGCTCTCTTCGACCCGACGATCGATGTTGTGCTCGCCCTCCATGTGGTTCAGGTACAGCTCTTTCCACTCCGGCCGGCGAGGACCGTTGACTTCGTCGATGACGGAGTACAGGTTGCTCTTCGCCTCGACCTTGCAGCCGTTTTCCATCTTGACGATCACGACGTTCTCTGCTTCGGCGAGATCGCGCTCCGCGATTTCCAGGTGGCTCTTCAGATACGCCACCGTCGCACGCTTGCTCTCGATGTGCATCAAGTCGGTCTCGGTGATGCTCTTCAGCCGCACGAGCTGGTTGCCGATCCGTATCGCTCTCATGTTCGCCCTCCGTTGATGAGACGTACCAGCGTAGCATTTTCTGACAGTGGTACCGCGCCGGGGGCTTGAACCCCGGTCGGTGAGACCGCCGTAGGACTCCCCAAGCTCGTTTGGTTTCGCCGCTTCCCAACGGCTACTTCCTCCGGCTGCTTGGTCGTCCCGCCCGTCGGTGGGAACCTCACCGAATGCCAATCTCGCGGCATAAAGCCCCCGAAGGGGCTGTACTGCTTACTTGAGACCCAGTCGTTTCTCGGCGTCCTCCAGAGTATCGCCGACGTTGTTGGTGCCCACCGAAGTGAACACGTCCCATCCCATCTTGTTCGAATGCACGACGAGGATAACGACGGCATTCGAGCCCTTGAGCCTCCATCCTTCGATGTACGAGCCGGGAGACCAATCCCACGCGGCATCGTTGGGCCTCGGGTTCGACGGTAATTGCCACTGGCACCGTGCCTCGTGCTTGTCCAGCCACGCTTTGAGCGGCGGATAGTTCGACACCCACGGCTCCATCGTTGTGTCCTTCGACCCCTGCGGTTCCTTCGGCTTTCTCGGCATGGTTCCTCCTAGTCCTTTAGCAGCCCCGCTTCCCGAAGCTCGGGAAGCAGCTCTCGCTTCGCTTTGCAGCACTCACACGTCGAGTGCTCCAGGTCTTGGTCTGCGACGACGAACACGTTCACAATCGCATCCAGGAGCCGCAGAGACTTGTTCACGTCGGTGTGCAAGAACTTCGAGAACACACCGATCATCTCCTCCTCTTCCTCGTCGCTCGGGGCGGTCTTGGCAGCCGTCATCCCCTTGTACAGGGTCGCCGCGTAGCCGAGGAGGTACTGACGGCTCGACTTGCAGTCGTCACCCTCCAGGTGCTCATTGTCCGCGATGGCCAGGAGCGCCGCCTTCCTTGCGAGGCTCACAGCGACACCCGGTTCACGACCGTCTGCTTGCGCCCCTTGTACTCCGTGTGCTTCTTGACGGTCGCCTTGACGCGGTACACGTCACCCTCCAGAACCTCGCCCCCGTTGACCGTGCAGAACCGCTTGCCGGTGGTCCACTTGTAGTCGTTCCCCAGCTCATCGCGGAACAGGTGCACGTAGTACGTCTCGCCCGTGTAGCTGCTCTCGAAGCGGAGCGCCTTCACGAGCCGCACAGTGAAGTGCTCGCGCACGCCCACGGTCCCGACCCACTCCGACGGCGGCAGCGCTTCCTTCGGCTTTGCCGCGTCCTGCGCGATTTTGAGCACCAGCGCAATCTGCCTCTCGGAGAGCTTGCCCCACTGAAGGAAGCGAGCCCGGATGTCGTTCACGATGCGGTGGTCGGTCAGCAACGCGGCCTCCAGGCCCGGATTGTCGGCGAGGAGCTTCTGGTTGATGATGGCCATTTGTCGTACCTCCTAAAACTGGTTCTACTCCCCTTCGAATCAGCCTGCAACAAAAATCGACATAGCCAAGTACGATTTTTTGGCCGGCAATCTTAACCCCATGGCAACCGGCATGATTATCGACGGAATCTTCGCATCACAGGCGATCGATTCGTCGGGCGAGATCCTGGATATCGAGGGCTGTGACATCTCCACCCTCGATAAGGACGGCGTCCTCAATTACGAGCACAAGGAAGGGGACAAGAAGGGTCTCGGCAACAACGGTGAAGAAATCGTTGGCAAGATCATCTATGCCCACAAGATCATGAAGGAATCCGACTGTGAGACGGATCGCCAGCGTGAGTATTGGAAGAAGGTCGGCTACATCCCGTTTATCTATGGAATGTGCCGTCTCTACGACGGTGCAGGCCACAGCGGTGCTCAAGCTCTTGCGGCTCAGATCCGCGACCACCACGCCAACGGTGAGCAAATCCTCGTCCGATTCTCGATTGAAGGCTCTACGCTCGATCGCAAGGGTAACCGTCTCGTCGAGTCAGTCGCCCGTCGCGTAGCAGCTACGCTCAAGCCGTGTAATCGTACTGCGGTTTCTGGTCTTGTCGAAGATCCGAAGGCACCGACGGGTTTCGAGAAGAAGCCTGTCAGCCAAGAGAAGCCGGTGAAGGACATTCTCGCTGGGCTCCTCGACGACAAGCGTGACGCAGAAGATGCGAAGAAGCGTGAACACCAGCACCCGATGTACACCAAGCTCGGCGGCTCGTTCGAAGTTGAGTGCAAGCCTCTCATTAAGGAAGAGGCTGATCTGTACAAGGCGATGAAGCTCGTTGTGAAAGCGAAGATGATCAAGGCACTCGCTGCCGGCGTCGCGAGCGGTGCACCGTCAACTCTCGTCGGTGGTGCTGCTCTTCAAAAGGAAGACTTGCAAGGCATGAAGAATCGTGCTCTCGCAGTTTTGCGCGATCACAAGGGCAAGAAGTTTGTCAAGCAAGAATTCAAGGCCGTCCTGAAGTCGAAGCTGCCAGAAGCGGATGACTCGTTCATCGATCATTTCGCTGATCTCGCAGAAGACTACCATGTCAAGCTAAAAAAGATGCAGGGCCTCGCAAAGGGCGAAGAGGACCAGCAGATGCCGGCACCCGCTGTCAAGGAAAAGAAGCCGAAGGCTGTAAAGCCAAAGGCACAGAAGGTAGCCGCTGTCAAGGGGCCGGAATATCCAGCCGCTCCGACGGACATGCCTGCGCTCAACAAGCCATCGGCACCGATGCAGCTCACGTTGCGCGGTAAGCCTGTTCTGCCGTCTGCACATAAGAAGATCACGTTCGATCACAAGACCGGCATTCTCCACATTCCTCCTGTAAAGGGCTCGTGGATGAAGAGCGAAAAGAAGAAGGGCTACACTTGGAATCCTGGCCACACGGGCGGGCAATTCAAGATGTACGTGCCCGGTGAGTACGATCCGCAATTGCACGGAGCTGATAAGGCTGCGCCTGCGAAAGAGCTGGAGTCATTCAATCAGCTCATGCACGATCCGAAGGTCAACGAGTTTCACAATTACGCTATGGACAACTGGATGAAGGTTCACCAGTTGCTCAAGAACAAGCAGCTCCCGCCTGAAGTTCTCATGCACGCAACGTTGTTCGCGCAGCTCTCGCCGAACACGCCTGTTCCGATGCAAGAATATATGTACGGCCATCTTGTCGACTCGATGAAGCACTCAGGCATCGACGCTCGCGATCCGCGTTTCTCTTCTCTCAAGGAAGATTGGACGGGTCGTGATACTGGCGACAAGGCTCCCGAGATTGCACCCGAGCACTGGGATCGTATCAGCCCGATGATTCGTTTGAAGAACGATTCGTTCGAGCAGACGCTAAAGCCCGGCGCAGAGAACGCTGGTATCAGCGGCAAGAACAACATGAAGGCTCGTGACGAAAATGGCGAGCCGATCGTGAAGCGTAAGGCTGGTCAGTTTGGTTCATTCATGCTCGCGAACAACAAGTTCAACAGCATGCAGGAGTACCACAAGATTCACGACTCGTTCCTCGATCTCGTCAATCGTCACGGTGCAGATGCATCGTCAGCCGTCAATGAGCTTATGCAGCACAAGGTCGAAGGCGGCAAGCCGAAGTACAAGCAGACTGGCTACACCGCTGGTCCTGTCGTGCGCGGTTTCAAGCCGAAGGTTGCTCGCTACACGTACGGCATGCTCGGCGGCGGTAACGTCGTCGTTCCTGATACGCACTTCACACGCTACCTCTTCGGTCTCGAAAAGGGAGCTGGTGCGAAGAACATCGACAACAACACGATCGAGCTAATCAGGAATCAGCTCTGGAATGAACGCAACTCGCACATCATGGAAGGTATCGACAAGTACTATGCCGAGCACCATCCTGCCGTGAAGCACATGCAAGAGCACCCGGTCTATGGGCAGCACTTCCAAGGTGCTGATGCTCAGCATGCGATCTTTCCTGCATTCTGGAAGAACTGGATCGCTATCGTTCCGCACGAAGCTGCACGTGGATACAAGACCGGTGGCGTCAATGAGTACACCGATCACCGTCCGTACTGGGAAGCAATCGATCCGTTCTTGAAGAAGAGCGAAGACGATTACGAGATGTCGTTGCCGATGCGCACCGCGATGCTCCATAACGAGTGGGTCAATCGTTACGGTGAGCTGCCGGCGTACATGATGTATTACCGTCATATCGTGCCCCGTCTCCTCGCAGCTCACGAATCACGCAGCACGCCTGATGCTGGCATCCGCAAGATGGAAGCTCTCACGATCGAGTTGCGCAAGGCAGCAGCCGACGTGCGTGAACCAGCTTCGGACGAGACTCGTGAAGAGCAGCACGAGAGTGGTGCACTTCATTTCGCTGGACACCACGTGATCCCTGGTCGTGCAAAGACGATCGATGGTGAATACGCACTTCTCCACGAGGATAAGACTCATTACGTCGCAATTCCGGCCGGCAAGGAATCTTGGTGGAACCCGGAAGATCTCACGAAGCTTCCGAAGGCGAAGGAGAATACGCACTACCAAGTTCTCTCACGCCCGACTGTTCTCGTAGCTGATTTGGAGCGCTAATGCTCGCTGACGATATTTACAACGCCTACAAGCTGATCAACGGAAAGCGTCACCAAGCCGGTCGCTTCCTAGTCCACGACGGACACGTTCGTCATCTTGAGGACTACTATAATGATATGGACGTGCCGGAAGGCGCGGTCGACGACTACACCATCTTCAAGATGACTCACCCGAAGCCGGGTATGAGAATCGCGAGCGATGGCGATCTACGTTCAGGCAAGCACCTCGACTTGATTCCAGAGAATGACTTGGTCAAGCCACTGCCGCACCAAGTAGATGTGACGCCCGAGATGATCCAGACGCAGGTAGCGAAGAAGCCGCCAGCGGTTTGGAATTATCGTCGCGCGGGCCACGACATCGCTCACACGCTCGAACATCACGGCAATCAGAAGTTCACGCTCGACGGCAATCCGCTGTCACGTGATGAGCTAGAGACTATTCGCCTCAACGTTCGCAACAAGTCGGCCACGCTCCGTTACAAAGACAATGGCGTAGCCGACTCGATCGCTAAGATGGAATCGACATTCAACGATCTCCGCAAGGAAGAATTTGATCCCGAGCAAACGATGCAGCACATCGAAGCTGCTGAGAAGGCCGGTCACGTTCCTGCGGGCTCTAGTGATGGTCTCCGTCGTTTGCTGTTCACCGATTCAATGACCGGTGGGACGATGGGCAACAAGATGGCGTTCAGCAAGTTCCGTAGCAAGAACAAGCCGGGCGTTTACGTGTCGATGGACGGAAATGACTTTAAGGCAATCAACGATCTTTATGGTCACGATGCCGGCGATCAAGCTGTTCAAGCATTCGGCAAGGCTGCTCGTGAAGCGATGGACGAAGCCGTTGGTCAACAGAAGGGCAAGCTCTTCCGTAATCCAGACGAAGAGAATCTCTACCGCAACGGTGGCGATGAATTCGTAGCTCACGTTCCTACGCACGAGCACGCTGCACAGTTTGCTCGCAAGCTACGTGAGAAGCTCGAAGCGATGCCTCCGATTGCAGGCCAGCACCAGCTCTCGATGAGCTTTGGTTTTGGTCATGACTTCAATTCGGCCGATCATGCGCTGAATATGGCGAAGGATCAGAAGTACAATCCTCCGGCAGCAGGACAGCCCCGTAGCCGCAAGTTCCCGGTTGGTGCTGTTCCGTCACTTGCTCACTCGCTAGTGCCGGGATCGGAAGGTGCTGTGCCTCTATCTCAGCCGCAGCTACCGAAGATAGAAATGCCGGAAGGCGCGAAGGTAGAAGCTCCGAAGCCTGAAGAAGGCAAGCTCCTCAACACGCCGAAGCTACCCGAGCCCACTGCGGCGAAGCCGGCGTAGTTTGTTCGAGCACTCATTGCAGATACGACGTCTGCGATAGAAGTGCAGCTCCGCGAGTAGCACGTTCTTACACTCGCGACACTCCCTCAATCCAGAAGCTTCATTGCAGGCGCGGCATAGCCCGTTGCCATCTAGTGGTCTGTGCTCAGCGCACGTTGAGCAGGCGATGGGATATCTGCCTTTAAAGTATTTGCGTGATCTGCATTCACGACAATGGCTGGTGACGGGCCTTATTCGGTCATTTCCCTTCGTTTCGTGAAAGGCTGATCGCGGCCAATATCCGTTACAACCAGCGCACAGATAAAGTCGCTCTCCCGTCGGAGAATCATTGCTCATACGAGGAAGATTATGTTGGCTCGCAGGTTTTGTCCCGGACGAAAAACAATAATTTAACTTGTACCCGGTAAACGGAGATCAACGATAATGGCATACACTGTACCTCAGAAGGCCCTTGAATTCGCACACGAGCTTGCAGACAAGTTGAAGCTTCGCTTCAGCTCAAAGGTCGTGACCGAGGGCTTCGATACCGATGGTCTCCCGACCATCACAATCAACGACGGCTCGGCAGCAACGACTGAAATGAACATCTTCATTAAGGTCGCGATGCTTTCATGGCCGCTTGCCAAGGACATCCTCGGCAACTCAGCAAACATCTACGTTCCGCTCCAGCTCCAGGTAGCTACGGAAGCTCCGGCAGCAGGCTCGGGCGTTGGTGTCTACCTCACTGTTCAGAACGTTCTGGACCTCGTCGGCGAGTGCGCGTTCCGCGGCATCGCTGTTCAGTGGTACCAGTCGGCTAACGGCGTTGTTCCGGTGGCTGGCACGCTCATCGCGGGCAACCTCGTAGCATCGTTCTCGCCGGATCTGTACAACCCGATCACGAACCAGCAGTAATCGGCTAACCCGATTTAAAAGGGAGCCAAGATTATGGCAAAGCAAAACATTAACCAAGAAGTCATCGACCAGCTTTTGGTCGAAGTGACTGGCGAGATCGCCGAATACCTCCGCAAGGACGAGGCAGATCTACGCAAGGCAGCAAGCGACGAGTCGCCGGCATCTCCTGACGAAGAGTCAGAAGGTTCGGAAGGCCCGGCCGCAACTGCCGCTCCGTCAGACGATGACGGTGGTTCAGCACCGGCAGAAGCTTCGGCACCAGATGATGGTGGCGGCGCTCCTCCGATGGGTGACGAAGGTTCGGCTGCTCCTGAAATGTCAGGCGCACCGGATCAGGCAGCTCAGGGTCAGGGCGATATCGCTCCGGCTCCGACGGTCGACGGTCTCCAGGCTGAATACATGCAGCTCGATCCTGAAGCCCTCAAGATGCACTACCTTGCTTGCAAGGGCGCATTGATGGCTCAGATGGGCGCAGGCCCGGAAGCTTCGGCACCGGCTGCTCCAGGCGCGCAAGCTCCTGCGGCATCGGCACCGGCAGCACCTCCGGCAGCACCGGAAGCATCGGCTCCGATGGCAATGGCTGAGGCTGTTCCGTCGGGCAAGGAATTGCCGGGCGATGAATCGGCCAACGGTGGTGAGATTGAAAAGGGCAAGGCACTTGGCAAGTCGGAATCGGCTGCTGAGATCGCAAAGCTCAAGACAGATCTCGCCAAGTCGGAAGCAGATCGCGCAGCTCAGGAAGAGCAGCTCTTGGAGCTTGCACTCAAGCTGACTGCACCGCTCCGCAAGAGCATCAAGGGTGTGAGCGATCTCGCTTTCATCCCGAAGGAAGGTACGCCGGATAAGAAGTCGCCGGCAGAGGGTCTTTCAAAGAACGAGATTGTCGCAAAGCTTCGTGAGAAGTCACGCAGCGTAACGCTCAAGAAGAGCGATCGCGACAAGATCAACCAGTTCACGTGCGGCGTCGAAGGCGTCACCGTGAAGGACATTGAGCACCTGCTCGCTGAATAACGCGGGCGTCTTAAAGGAACCAGGAGAATATTAAAATGAACGCTATTGAGTCCATTCAGGCGCTCGTGAAGGCTCTCGAAGCCGGTGGCTACAATGCCGCACCGAGCACCCTCGTCCAGGGCGCAGCTCTTCAGATTGAAGATCTTTCGCCGGTCATGGAAAACGTGACCTTCGACGACAGCCACATCAAGCTTCAGAAGATGCTGAAGGTTGAATCGTGCAAGTCGACGCTCGCCCAGTTCGATCGTCAGCTCTCGTACGGTATCTTCGGTGGATCGGCAACGCTTGAAGGCAACGTCGGTCAAGAAGAGAACGCGGACTACGTCCGTATCACCGTGCCGATGTGCTTCTACTCGCACACCCGTCGCGTCACTCTCGTAGCAACGATGGTTGCAACGGTTGACGGTAAGAAGGCGGATGAGCGCGAGGCTGCAAACGCAGCTAAGAAGATCGCCGGCGACGTCGAGTTCGATCTCTTCCGTGGTAAGGCAGACTTCTCGAACGGTGGCGTCTTCGACGGCAACCCGCTCGCGATCCCTGGCCTCCCGAACATCCTCGGCCTCGATGCCCAGATTCGCCAGTCAGACAATCAGCGCAATGCGCACGATTTGATGTTCGGTGAATTCGGCTCGAATGATTCGGTCGTCCTCCCGGTTGGCGCAACGCTCGCCCAGGACAACATCGAAGATTCGATGACCCGTTCAGCAATGAACATGGGTTCGGCTGACAAGCTCGTCATCGACCCGAAGTCGCTCTCGGCCTACAACAAGATCACCTACGCCAAGGAGCGTATCGTTCTTGCTGGCTCGCCGACCTCGGCTACCGGTTCGGAGCTTGGTAAGCAGTGGACGTCGCAGGGTACCTGCACGATTGAAAGCTCGCGCTTCCTCTCGGGCAAGACTTCTCCGGCTCCGGCTCGCTCGGCTGGTCCTCTCGCACCGACTTCGGTCTCTATCGCATCGACTACGGTCGCTGGCGTTGTGACTCCGTTCGTCGCGGGTGAGAAGTACTACTGGTTCGCAACTTCGGGTAACGAAGTTGGTGAGTCGCCGGCTTGCGCCGCTGTCCAGCAGACCGTTTCGGTCACTGGCGACGAGATGCAGGTCACGATCAACCACCCTGGTTCAGGCACCGTTCGCTTCTTCAACGTCTACCGTTCGCTCGCGGGCGGCTCGGCGGCTTCGGCGAAGTACATCGGTCGCGTGATCATCGCAGGCGCAGGCGCATCGTCGACTGTGTTCTACGATCTCGGCAACAAGCAGCCGGGCTTCGTGACGGGTTACCTCGTCCAGGGCGACACGATGTCGGTCAAGGAATTGGCTCCGTACTCACGCCTCAAGCTTGCGGTAACGGACCTTTCGACGCCGGAAGCGCACTTCCGCTTCCTCACGCTCGCTGTAACGCAGCCGCGTAAGAACGTCCTCCTCGACAACATCACGGGCTAATTGCCCCAAACTGAGAGCGGGCTACGAAAGTAGCCCGCGATTAGGAGAATAATCGATGAGTGCAAATTGGAAGGATATCGTCAGCCCCGGTAACGACTGGGTCATTGGTCAGTCGAGCCGCGCTTATGGCGCACCGGCTACCGAGATCTTGAAGGTCCGTGGCAGCGACGGCAAGGCCACACTAAAGGGCAACCAGCTTCTTGCTGGCCAGCCTCTCGTGATGGCAGTTGCTCTCGGTCACAACGGTGCGGGTGATGTTACCCTCACTGGCGTGAAGGCGGGCGACAAGGTGGCTTCGGTTGCCAACCTCACGACTCCGGGCGACGCAACGTCGTCGTTCGAGTCGACGATTTCGGCTGATGGTAAGATCCACCAGTCGTCAGCAACCGATCTGTCGGCAAAGGAACTGCTCTTCACTGTTGTGAAGCAGAGCCAGTAACAACACGCCTAGAAGCTTCCCAGCTTCTTTCAAAGGGCCGCTACCTAATAAGGTATGCGGCCCTTTTCTTTTGGTGCGTTTGTTTCGCTATAAGGGTCACGTACAGCCCAGATCAATTATGGGCCGAATGGAGACATCAAATGTCGACTCTTTACATCCAGCACCTTCAGCAGAACAAGCAGCCGGTCGCTCCGGTCGGTGGCAAGTTCCAGCTCAGCGATCAGAAGCGCTTGGAGCGTTTCCTCATCCTCGGCACCGAGGGCGGAACGTACTACGCTTCGGAGCGCACCCTCACCGTTCAGAACGCTGATTGCGTCAAGCGTCTCGTTCAGGACAACGCGAAGGGTCTCGAAGCGGTCAAGACCGTCGTCGCGATCAGCGATGCCGGCCGTGCGCCGAAGAACGATCCCGCGCTGCTCGCGCTGGCGATCGCAGTGAAGTTCGGTACGCCGGCTGTTCGTCAGGCTGCACTTGCAGCGCTGCCGAAGGTCGCTCGTATCGGCACTCACTTCTTCCACTTCCTCGACTACTGCAAGACCTTGCAGGTTGGTTGGGGTCGTTCGTTCCGTCGCGCCATCTCGAATTGGTACGTCGGCAAGGACGACGCGCATCTTGCGCAGCAGCTCGTGAAGTACCAGTCGCGTGACGGCTGGTCGCACCGCGATGCCCTCCGTCTTGCTCACGCCGCTCCTCAGAGCGAAGTGCAGCAGGCGTTGTTCCACTGGGCAGTCACCGGCAACGGTGAAGGCAAGCAGTGGGATCCGGGCTCGGCCGTCGAGCTGGTCTGGGCGTTCGAAGAGGCAAAGAAGGCGCACACCGCGCAGGACATCGTCAAGCTCATCACGCAGTACAAGCTGCCGCGTGAAGCGATCCCGACGCAGTGGCTCAACAGTGTCGAGATTTGGGCGACGCTGCTTCCGCACATGAAGCCGGAAGCGACCCTCCGCAACCTCGGCAAGATGACCAACGTCGGTCTCATCTCGCGTGGCTCGGATGTGAACAAGATGATCACTCAGCGTCTTGTCTCGGTGGAAGAGCTGAAGAAGGCTCGCCTGCACCCGGTGAAGATGTACGCGGCACTCGCAACCTACAAGACCGGTCACGGTTTCAAGGGTTCGTTGTCGTGGACGCCGGATCAGGAAATCATCCGCGCTCTCAACGACGGCTTCTTTGCGTCGTTCGGTGCGGTCGAGCCGACGGGCGCGAACATCATGAAGTGCCTCGACGTCTCGGGCTCGATGGGCATGAACAACATCCAGGGCGTTCCGGGCCTCACCGCGCGTGAAGCTTCGGCCCTCCTCTCGATGGTGTCGGCTCGTGTCGAGAAGAACGTCCACTTCATGGGCTTCTCGCACCAGCTCCAGCCGCTCGCGATCGGCCCTCAGATGACGCTCGACGCGATCGTGCGCAACATCTCGGGCATCCCGTTCGGTGCAACCGACTGCTCGCTGCCGTTCGTCTACGCGCAGCAGCACGGCATGAAGGTCGACACGTTCGAAGTCTACACGGACAACGAGACCAACTCGCACCGTGTGGCTCCTGCCCGCGCCTTGCAGCAGTACCGTCAGGCGACTGGCATCGACGCGAAGCTCGTGGTCATCGGTATGACGGCTACGAATTTCACGATCGCGGATCCGAACGACGTCGGCATGCTCGACGTGGTCGGCTTCGACACGGCAGCCCCGGACATCATCGCGGACTTCATCCGTGGTTAGTTCCGCTATAAGGGGTATGTAACAAGAAACAAGCTTCGGTACGAATTGAGAACGTTACCATCGGAAAAAGCAGCGTTCTCAAAACAAATTGACCGAAGATCTGCGTCGGTAGCTCAAGTTCAGAGCATTAGTGGGTAGCGGGCAACCGTCCACTAAGGGTTGGTGGTTCGAATCCATCCCGACGCGCTACGCGGTACGACTAGATCAAGGTTATCCTGTTAAGATAAAACCCTTGGTCAACGAATTTAGACCGCATTTTATTGGAGGCGATCATGAGCAAGCGTAAGTCTCGATTTGCGACTCCCGGTATCAATCCGAGGAATGCTCCGTTCACCCCGTCGTCCACGCAGGAGCAAAAGAACCTGCGTGCGGCGAAGGCTCGTGAGCTGAATCGCTTCGGCGTTCGTGGTGTTCGCGCCCGCGACATCGCGATCGATTAAAGGTTGGAGGCTGCCATGCGTATGGGATTCGTTCTGTCCATCGCTCTTCTCCTCGGGGCCTGTTCAGCAGGCCCGCTGTCTCTCGTTTGCCATGAGCATGGCAGCTCTCCATATTCTCACGAACGTCCGACCGTTCCCTTCCACGTCACGATGACCGATTCTCGTGGCGTCGATTCGTGGAATTCGGACGGTGCACCGACGGTACTCACCGTCCACAATCCGACCGACAAGTTTCTCGAAGTGCACGTACAGTGCTGGCCGAGCGTTCCGCCGTCGTACATCGACTACGGGCTCCACGAAGCCACGTACTGCATGAAGCCGCACAGCGAGAAGGTTCGTCTAGTCGAATTCATGAACCGCGACGCCATCACTCAGGTATGCAGCGTCGATCATTACGTTCAAACGTCACCTGACTTCTGCACACCGCACGAGCAATGAGCAACGACGACAACGACAACGAAGGCGCATCTGACGTTCCTTGCCCGGAGTGTGGTGAGGAAGAGTTTCTGAATCCCGAGACAGGTCTCTGTTTCGATTGTGAACAAGCCCTCGAAGCTGATGAGGGTGACGACGATGATGACGGAGAGGTCTGCATCGAATGTGGCGACACATCGCGCGGATCATCGTCCGATGCCGGTAATGAGATCGGCGACGACGGCCTCTGTCCTGAATGTCGAGAGGCATTGGGGATCGAGGAAGATTAGTCATGAAGTACGCAGCGCTCTTTACCATCATCGCAGCTCTCGTCGCTGTTCCTAAACACCACAAGAAGCCACAGCCTGAGGTTGTGATCGTGTCGCAGTCGACGGTGCATCCGTCAGCTCGCGACGACAACAATCCTCTGATGCCGGAAGCGACGCTCTCTCATCTCGTGATTGAGAATCGATCGTTCCAGGCAAAGACCGCGACGATCCTTTGTGGTGAGGACGAGGCAGAGATCAAGCTCTCGCCACGCACTCGCTTTATCGTCGACATCGAAGAGACCTTGTACGTTCCCGACATGAAGTGCGAGGTAAAGTCGGTTCAGTAGTTTCGCTATAAGGGGCACAAAGGGGACCAAAATGGACAACCTGCTCCTGATGACCGACTCCTACAAGGCATCGCACTTCAAGCAGTACCCGCCCGGTACTCAGGCGATGTTCTCCTACCTCGAATCGCGCGGTGGCAAGTACGATCGCACCGTGTTCTTTGGTCTCCAGTATCTCCTCCAGAAGTATCTCGGCAGGCCCATCAACAAGGCCGACGTCGAGGAAGCTCGCGACTTCTTCACCGCGCACGGCACTCCGTTCCCGGAAGAGGGCTGGAACATCGTCCTCAATCGTCATGGTGGCCATCTTCCGGTGAAGATCCGCGCCGTCGGTGAAGGCTCGGTCGTGCCGACGCACAACGTGCTCCTCAGCGTCCGCTCGACGGATCCCGACTGCTTCTGGGTGGTCACGTGGATCGAGTCGTTCCTCATGCGGCTCTGGTATCCCATCACCGTCGCCACGCAATCGTGGCACATCAAGAACGACATCTTGAAGTATCTGACGGAGACCGCCGACAATCCGGCAGCCGAAGTGGACTTCAAGCTCCACGACTTCGGTGCACGTGGCGTCAGCTCGGGCGAATCTGCCGGCATTGGTGGCGCAGCTCACCTCGTCAACTTCAAGGGTTCGGACACCGTCGAGGGCGTGTATCTCGCCAATCACTATTACAAGTGCCCGATGGCGGCGTTCTCGATTCCGGCCGCAGAGCACTCGACGATCACGAGCTGGGGCCGCGAGCACGAGCACGAGGCTTTCGAAAACATGCTCACGCAATTCGGTGGGCCGGGCAAGCTCGTGGCGTGTGTGTCGGACTCGTTCGACATCTACGCAGCGACAAAGTGGTGGGCCGAGCAGTCGGAGCGCATCAAGGCGACCGGTTCGACGCTCATCATCCGTCCCGATTCGGGTGATCCGGCGACGGTGTGCAAGACGATTCTCGACATTCTCGCCGAGAAGGGTCTGATGACCACCAACTCGAAGGGCTTCCGCGTTCTGCCGTCGCACCTTCGCGTCATCCAGGGTGACGGAGTGAATCGCGAGTCGATCGTGCACATCCTCCAGACGCTCAAGGACGCCGGCTACTCTGCTTCGAACATCGCGTTCGGCATGGGCGGCGCGCTGCTTCAGAAGGTGAATCGCGACACGCAGAAGTTCGCGTACAAGTGCAGTGCGGTCCAGGTCAAGGGCGAATGGCACGACGTGTACAAGGATCCCGTCACCGATCCGGGCAAGGTGTCGAAGAAGGGCATCCTCGACCTGATCGTTCGCGGCGACAAGTATACGACCGTTGTCAACGAGCAGTGGGATTCGGTGATGCACACCGTCTACAACGAAGGTTGGAAGAACAATCCGACCACGCTCGACGTCGTGCGCAATCTCGCCGACTATCATCGGACGAACAGGCTGTGAAGCGCATCGGGCTGTACGGAGGCAGCTTCAATCCTCCGCATGCGGGGCATCAGCAGACCATCCTGCACGCGTTGACGACTGCGCAGCTCGACGAGCTTCTCGTCGCTCCTGTGTGGAAGCATCCGTACGGGAAAGAGCTGGTTCCCTTCGGCGATCGAATTGTGATGTGTCAGTACTTGCTCGATCCTTTCAACACCGAGCGATACAAGGTGCGCACGTCGTTCATCGAAGAGCGTGCCTACAAGAAAACAGGCACGGGCTTCACTTCTGACACGGTGCACTTGCTCATCGACGAAGTGTACAAGCAGACGTGGGAACGTCCGCACGTCGTCCTTATCATGGGCAGCGATCTGCGTGAGGACGTCAAGACGTGGGCCGGCTATGATCAGCTTCAAGAGCTGTGCATGCGTGGCTGGTGCTCGTTCTTCTTCGTCGATCGCATTCCGGGCCTCAGCTCGACGGCGGTCCGCAACGGGCTCAAGACAGGCGCGTTCGTCGATCGCTGGTTGCCGAAGAACCTTCACGAATACCTCCGTCTGAACAACCACTACAAATAGTTTCGCTATAAGGGCCATGAGAGGACGAAAATGGCCCGTGTAAAGATCCGACCCGGACTCGATACGGTCAACTTCTTCAACGATCTTGGCCAGCTTGCCGGTCAAGTCGTGTTGGCAGCGAGCCGTAACGACTTGAAGTATTGGGCCGACAAGGATCGCTTCCACACCTACGTCCAGGGTGATGAAGAGGGCGACTTCTCATGGCGCGTGTCGCACGTGACTTGTGAGACTTCGCAGATCATTCGTCGCTGGGACGTCGATCGTCCGAAAATCAGCTTCGTCTGCAACTACTGTCAGAAGCGCTGGGAGCTGCATCAGCTAGAAGCGGCTCCTCCGAAGAGCTTCTCCGACACGTTCGAATATCGCGTTCGTCCGACCGGCCCGTGGCCCGAGATGATCGTCGAGAAATCGAACGGGCTCGCGAAGTACAACAAGTGCGAGTCGGCTTCGAACCAGCAAGCGGCGGAATTCTACGCCAAGGGATTCGACAACTATCGGAAGAACGGATTCAGGAGGAACGTCCAATGAGCCCAGTCGTTTTGATGTTCTGGTTGTTCGTCGCCTTCTTGGTGAAGCACTTCCTCGCCGACTATCCGCTCCAGACTCCGTGGATGATCGGAAAATTCCGTGAGGACTGGGGCTTCGTCGTTCCGCTCGCAGCTCACTGCGCAGTGCACGCGGCATTCACGATTACGATCGGCTTCGTTCTCGGATGGATTCCGTGGTTGGTAGTGCTCGTGATGGGTCTCTTCGATTTCTTGGTTCACTTCAACATGGACCGTGCGAAGGCTTCGAAGAAGTGGCTCGGCCGATTCGAGCCTCTGAACGCGTACGGCTTCAAAGCGATGACGATGGCCGTGAAGGGTACGCCGATCGGCAGTCACTACCCCGTAGAGCTAGCGAAGCAACGCCTGCGTTCGAACCGCTGGTACTGGCATTCGCTCGGTATCGATCAGACGGTGCACCATCTTACGGACGCAATTATCGTCCTCGTCTACATGCTCTGCTTGCTCCCCTGATTCGCTATAAGTGCTTTGACTACTCATGATCAAAGCAAAAATCGTAGCAGATAGCATCGGTCCTACCGGCATCCGTCTCACTACATACGAAGTAACTTACCCTCGATTCATTCACGCAGAGCTAATGACTCATCGCGCGTTCTCGCGCAATGCAGCTAGCTCTCGTGCAATTCCGATCGAGAAGATGATGAAGCGCATCTTCTCCGAGATGGCAACGCCCGAGCGCTGGGGAATTAACGGCAAGGGCATGCAGGATCACGGCGAAGCAAGTAAGACTCGTCGTTTCTTCGCCAAGCTCGTATGGCGTCTCGCCGGCTATTCAGCTCTGTTCTTCGTATGGCTTCTCAGTAAGCTGAAGATCCACAAGCAGATCGCAAACCGCATCAGCGAACCATTCTCGCACATCACGGTTATTATCACTGCCGATCAGTTTGGCTTGGCCAATATGTTCGCGCAGCGTGATCATAAAGACGCTCAGCCGGAGTTCCGTGTGCTCGCTCGAAAGATGTGGGTCGCGTACAACCTGTCGAATCCGACGGTGTTGAAAAATGGCGAGTGGCATCTGCCGTACATCACACGCATCGATCGCGATGAAGTCTTCAATCACTGGTACGACGGCCCTGTCACTCCAGCTCAGGCGATCGAGATTCTCAAGAAAATCTCCGTCGGCAGATGTGCTCGTGTCTCGTATCTCAATCACGACGGCGTGCGGCACTTGAAGGACGACTTGAAGCTCTGCGAACGACTCATGTCATCGAATCCAGGTCACTGGTCTCCGTTCGAGCACGTTGCGCAAGCGATCACCGTGCCGGCAGCGTCGGGAAACATCCGTGGCTTTCGTCAGTACCGTAAGGATTTTGAAAACGAATTCATCAACGCTCTTACGACGTGGAATCCTCTCGACTACGAGGATGAGCTGGACGAGTTTCATCATGTCCCCAAGGGTGACTAATGTGCCGCGTCTGCAAAATGTCGCTTGACGACGAGAAGGCGGTTTTGGAGGCGGTGGAGAAACGAATTAAGGCGGGCGCAGATCCAGAGCACTTCACGCCGCTTCTCGACAAGCTGCTTGGCACTGAGATGGCCGAGCGCAACGAAGCGATCGAGGAAGCCTGGGAAACAGCGAATCGGAAGAAGTCATGAGCAGCAAGCGAGACACGATCGAGTTCATGGAGAGCTTGCTCCCCAAGCTCACCGTCCGAGACATGGGAGCGTTCCTGCTCATCATTGCATCGGAGTGGGTAACCGAGGGAGAGCTGGAGCGAGCACGCAACACAGCATCGCAAGTCACAGACTTCTACTTGGACAACTTCTTGGAGATCGATGTGCGAGAGAACGGCACGCTACGCGAAGCTGTAGCGGTGTTGATTGAAGCCTTCGGCGTAATTGACTTTAAGCTACTGCGGTCGATCGGCGTGCAGGCTTAGATCGTCGTCGCTGCCTCGAATTTGATTTCGCCGTTCTCTTCGATGCGGATGCTCTTGATGCGTGACACTCGCATCAGGTTGGCGATGCTTTTGACAGCGGATTCCATTGCGGTCAGCTCGGTCTCTGCCGCAGCGATCGGATGAGCAGCAAGTACCGCGGCAGTCTCACCGAGCACTTGTTTGCGGCGTTCGTCGAGGATGCCTTGGCGAGTTTCTTTCAGAGTGTTGGCGATGTAGCTGGTGCCGAGAGCTTCACCGAATTTGTCGTTGAGAGCTTCCTTTGCCTCTTTGATTGTCGCCATGCCGGCCTTGTCCTCAGCCCACTTCTTGAGGAAGGCGCGTTTCTCCTCGGTATCGACGAGTGCGCGTCCTTTCTTGGCCATATCGTTCTCGCTTGCCGGCTCTTTCTGCTTGCCAATGATAAGTCTCGGCCGGTTGGTAAAGTAGGATGGGTTGACCGGTGTAGCCTCTCGTTCCGGTAGGGCCCGAGCAACCAGTCGCTCGACGTCCGACTTGATGCGAGTCATTTCGGCGACAGGGAAGTACACACCCGTCTGTTCGCCGATGATTTGAATCGCGGACGATACTGGCATGTCGAGATCGTCAAGAAAAATCTCTCTCGCGAGCCTCATCGGATCCTTCGATTCCCTCATCTGCGTTTCCATCACTCTCCTCCATCCCCTCATTTCAAGTCGGTAAGATCACCTATTTCCGTCTCATCAACACCACGGTACCCATCTTTCCACAGTGCGTCAAGCGGGAAAATGTACAGTTTTCTGACAACTGTAACAAAATCGTACAAAGGAAAGTTTCGCTATAAGGGGTATGCGTACCGGGTAAGCCGGGTCAAGAGGGAGAGTGTGTCATGTCCAAAATCACCATTGATAACGGGTGGTTGCTCGACCAGGATCTCGACAAGGCTCGGGTAATCGAGCAAGAGGATGCTCGGGTTTTCCGGGCCACCGCCATCGCCGCGTACCTCGATCGCGAATTCGAGAGTGCCAGCCTGTCAGCCATGAGCCCGTGCCCCGTCCAGGACGAAGAGGGGAAGATCATCGGCTTCGCCGACGTATACGAGAAGAATCGTAAGATCGTCGTCGAAATGGTGATTGACAACGCGACGCCGGAACGTCTCACGGCCGAGATGCGCGAGGGAGTGCGGCACTACGCTCGACTCCGCGGCATAGTTCACCGTCGGAGCCGTGGCGACGGGCTGATCGAATTTACGTCCGTCCAGTACAGCGTCATCGTCGAGGCTGTCGTCCTCTCGACGGAGAAGCCCAGCGATCCCCGCGTCGCCGCCGTCGGCGAGCCCCTCCTCATCTAAACGCAATCTTACTGGCAGGAGTTTTTCCTGCCATGTTGCTTAGCGCTCGATTCCTAAATCAGGTTTCGTCGGTCAATAGTTTCGAATACGCTTCGAATGCTCAGTGGACCGCGGGCGATACTGTATCGCTCTACATTCAGCTCGTAGACCTGACGCTCGATCGTGCAGTGCAGGGCTATATGCCTGCCGGCAGACGTTATATGCCTGCCGACGGTGCGACACTTCAAGTCACCCTGACGAACATTGACGACGCGGTGCAGATTCAGCGATTCGCTGTTCAGCCGTTCGCGAATGACCCGTCGATTTGGCGTGTCGACATCCTTTCGACGGATCCGATCCAAGGCACGTGCGACGTGCTCCTGGCCCTCGTAGAAGGCTCGAACAAGACCAATGGACGCGTAGTCGGCGGCGTTCTCATCTCGCCAATGGTGAGCTGCTAATGCCCGATTACAGCAACAGCAAGGGGCTGCCGCCAGATCACCTTGGCAATCCCGGCAAGACATATCCCGAGAACGCGGTTGCATCTCCATGGGGTCGTCTGGAGCCGCTGCTAACGACCGATCAGCTCGTGTCGCGTTTCCTCTTCGGCATTCCTCTCGTGTCACGCATGAAGGACCCTCGTACGAACAAGCCGATGGTCATCACCGACGACATGCTCAAGGACTACATTCGTCTCGCGCTCGACACTGCGGAAGCAGAGTGCGCGATTGATATCATGCCGGTGAAGTATTCTGAGAAGTTCGCCTTCGACAAGGCTGAATACGACCAATTCGGTTTCTTCAAGTGCACGCACAAGCCGGTGTACAGCGTCGATTTGCTTTCGGTGCGTCCGTCGGACAATCAGGACGTCTTTATCGTCCCTCTCGAATGGGTTGAAACGGCATTCCTCACGTACGGCCAGATCAACATCATTCCTCTTACGCTTGCAATCACGAGCAACGGTATCACTAACTCGCAGACTGGCGGTGGTGCGGTGTTCCTCAACATCCTCGGCCAAAAGCCATGGGTGCCTGCATTCTGGGGTATCGAGTACACGACCGGATTCCAGAACGGTCAGGTGCCGGTCATCGTCAACGATCTCATCGGCACAATCGCAGCTCAGCGTGTATTGTCGATGCTCGCCGCAACGTACGCACGTTCAAACTCAACTTCGCTATCGATCGACGGCATGTCGCAATCGATCTCGACTCCTGGCCCTCAGGTATTTAAGGTTCGTCTCGACGAGCTAGCTGAGCAGCGCAAGCTTCTCACCAACAAGGTCAAGAAGCTCTTCCAGCAGAAGTTCATCGTCGGCAACATCTAATAGGTGTCCCGTGTCTGATTTGGAGAAGATGCAGCAGCTCGGAGGTTTTCCGAAGCTGGGCGTAGAACGCCGCCAAGAGAGCCCGATCATCAACGGTGATCAGCAGGCCAATACTAAGGCTAAGCAGATCGGCTGGCATTTGCGCCAAGCCGCAGGGATGGATTCATCTCCTGAATCCAAAGAGGACACTGATTACTGGGGCCACGAGACTGTCGCTGGTTCACACGGCGCACAAGTAACGACGAAGGTTCCTGTGACGACAGGTTTCGTTCACAGCAACGAAAACATCGCACAGCGTTTCCCGAAGAAGCCGCTATCCCCTAACAGCGATCTCGCTACGCAGCTCCACGAAGACTTCCATCACATGATGGGTCGAATCGAGCAAAAGCACGGCGTACAAGCTCGACAGAATCTCGCCTACAATTTGTGGCACTCGATTCCTCTGCATGGAACCGCGCACCACTACGACTACGGTGCATATATGGCCGGCAATCTGCCGGATGCCCGTCGTCCTGAAGAAGCAATCGCGTCGCTGCACAACTATCTAAACGATCCGGCTGCACGCGATGAGTATCACTCAGCGTACGGCCACGGTGACGTCACCCGTCAGAGTGCCCACGACCAGATGAAGCAAGCTTTCAAGCATCTTCAAAGAATGACGAAGAAGGCCGATATCCGCTGGATGAAGAGACGGTACTCCATGAAGGAGCTTCAGAATCTCGTGCACGACCGTCCTCCGATCACTCTGCCTGAGGGAGCGAAGCCGGAAGTGGCCCACCAGAAGCCGAAGGCTGCCGAGAACGAGACGCTGCGAATGGAGAAGAGCGAAGATCTTCAGAAGCTGGCGAAGCGCGTTCTCGATCCAAGCCTTGGGTACACGATCCGTCACAACATCACGACCCATGTGAATCCGTACGAGCTGAATCCATCTAAGCGTCGCTATCATATTCTCGAAGTGTCGGCACATTCCCCTGACGGTACGAAGGTCGGAAACACCATCATCGGCGACAACGACGTCGGCCTGGAGGCAAGCAACACCTTCGTTCACCCTGAGCACCGCCGTCGGGGTCTCGCCAGCGCTATGTACGCGCACGCTGAGAAGCTCATGGGCAAGAAGATGTTGCCCTCGCGCTCGCAGACGCTGGACGGTCAGGCGCTTTGGAGTGGAACGCAGGGAGAATTCGCCAAGCACGAAGAAGACGATGAGGGTATGCGTCTACTTGCTCATCCGAACCGTGATGAGCGTCGCATGGCTCTCAAGCTCGGTACGATCAACGATCGCCACCTCATGCGTGCGTTCTACGATGAAGATCCGTCGATTCAGATGGACGCTCTTCACCATCCGGCGATGTCGCACGAATCACTGATGGCGCTTATGCATATGCCGCAGTCAGAAGCTATGCAGCTCCTCGGCATGAAGCACAAGCTCTTCAACCGCGAGCACCTCAAGGCTCTGTACGATCACCACGCTCAATCGGGTACGCCGGCCGTAATGGACGCGGTAACGGCGAGCGATAAGCTCTATCCAGAGCTGATGGAGCGCATGTACGCCGACGGGAATGCTTCGCGCAGTCTACTTGCACGCACAGACGTTCCTGCGTCGATCGTTCGCGCTGCGATTGAGAAGCACTTCGTCCCTGGCCACAACACCAAGGGACCGGAACGCTACCTCACCATTGAAGCACTCAAGTCGCCGCATGCTCCGCACGATCTAGTCGAGCAAGCAATTAAGAATGGTGATGAGGGAATCCAGCTCGCCGCTGCGAAGTCTCCTGGTCTGCGTCCAGACATCGCTGATGATATTTTGAAGCGTGGTCACGTACCGAACGCTCCAGGCGCATTCTTGCGTTCAGCTCTCGCTCGTAGTCCGTTCGCAACTGAGAAGCATCTCGACACCGCCCTCGAAGATCATAACCCTCTCGTGCGTGCAGCCGTGTTCTCTACGGAGTCGCCTCTTCTCAAGCAGAAGCACGTAGATCGTGCGATCGAGAAGGGCCACCTTCACGATATTCTCGTAGCTCTCAAGTCGAAGGCCGCAAATCCGGGTCACTTGTCGAAGCTCGCACAGCATAAGGATCCGAAGATCCAGGGGCTCTACACTGCGTATCAACAGAAGGATGCGCTGAAGAAGTACGAAGCGGAATTGGGCACTTTCCTCAAGAAGAATAATCTTCAGGAAGTAGACCCTAATTCAGACATCGTCCGCGACATGCTCGGCTACAATCACAACCTGCTTTCGACGTTCGAAGCTGCGAAGTTCCTCATCGCAGGAAACGCGCCTTCGCTCGATCAGGTGCGTCGTTCATTGTGGCAAGCTGATGGCGATCCTGAGAAGGCTGCGCTGCTCGCATATGGTCTTGATGTCAACGATGGCAACCTACGTGCTCTTCGCGCAATCCGCGATCTGAAGGAACACAAGAAGGCTGAGCCAGTATCGGAAGTGCCGCAGGATATTCTTCCTGGCGTAGCTGAAGCGTCGAAGGCCGCTGAATCTGTCCAGCGTGCGTACCAAGATCGTTTCGTGTTCCCTGTGAAGCTCGGAGGTAAGCACTCCGAAGGAACGTTGCTCGCTCGCGATAACGTCGGTGGACACGTCTATCTTCTCAAGCCGGGTTCAGGCCCGATCTCTCCTGCTGCCGGCGATGCCGAGGAAGCTGCATCGCAGTCTCGTCGCGAAGCTGGTTTCTGGCACGTTGCTGACGATTGGGGTCTCGGCGATTACTTGCCGCGTACTGATTTGATTCTCATCAACAACAAAGAGTATGCGTGCATGGAGCTGCTGCCGTGGAAGTACAAGACGCTCGACAAGCTCAAGAAGGACGATGAGTCGCTTCCGCAGAAGCTTTTGGGTCCATACTTGAAGTCGGGTGCACTCCACAAGTGGGCGGTCCTCGACTACGTGCTCGGCAACCCTGACCGTCACGCAAACAACCTCATGGCCGACGACACGGGCGACACTCCGCACGCTGATGTGAAGCTCATCGACCACGGATCAGCCATGGCTGGTGACGACTTCGATCCTGCGAATGACCAGAATTCATTCGTACCGTATTATTTGCGTGCGTGGGTAATCGGCCCGTTCAACTCGCTATCTGTCACCGATAAGCTCAAGGTGATGCCGAGAGTCGACGACCACATGGCTGATGAGCTGCACGACTGGGTCTCGCACCTTCACGCTCATGAGCTGGGTGCTCAACTCCTCCGCTACGGCGTCAATCCTGAGCCAGCAATCGCACGCTTGGCGAAGCTCAAGGTGCTCATGTCTCAGGAACCTGTTGATCTCGCAATCAACAAGCTGTGGGTAACTACGTAGTAGCTTTCCAGCTACACGTGACGCATACTCTCACCCGCGAGGTGGTCATGTATGCTCGATGGTCTGAGGGGAAGTCACCGATGAAGGTGACGCTTGTGCAGTGTCCGTATCCGACGGCTTGTGCAATGTGCGAGGAGCAAACGCCGTGGTGTATAGAGGGCGTTGAGATGCACTTGTGCTCTCACAAGTGCTACTTAGAAGCGGACGGTATAGGATTGATCGACGCGGTTACCAACCTGCGTGGAAGCTCTCCAGGTACACCTGTGTCTGCGTCCTGATCTCGTTCTGCGGCTCCCAGTGGTTCGATTCCGTCGCCCGCATGAAGAGACGCCAGCCGCTCGACTGTGCGACCGTCCCACGATGGAAATCGAAGCAGTCGAACGAGACGATCTGACCGGGCTTTATGAAGCTGCTGGCGAGCATCGTGTTCTGTTCGATCATGTCATCGAAGAGCTTGTAGAGATTCTCGCCCGGTTTCACCGTCGGAATCTCCATATTGAATGGTGACGTGATGAATTCCGTCGGTGCCATATCGCCGATGACGAGCGCGTGGTGCTTGCTGTACTTGTCATCGCGCACGATGCCCTCTAGATCGGGCTGTACGGGCGAGAACGCAGCGACGTTCGCCGTCGCCGCAGGACGATAGAAGTCGTCGCAGTGCCAGCCGCCGATGCACGGCATCCAGCCCGGCATGAGCATGTGAACGCGCGAATCGATCGAGAGATACTTGAATCTCGGATCGAGCGGTAGCGAATCGATGAACTTGCGCACCATCGGACCGCCAAGGCGATACGCATAGTCAGCCGACGCACGATAGAATTGTGGGATGTGGCGGATCTCCTTCTGGTCGGGGATCACACTCGCCGGCAGCTCGGCACCAAACTTGACGTTCTCGTTGAAGCGCATTTATTTTCTCCACGGCATTTCGCTGAATGCGAAGACCCCTAAGAAGAGGTACCAGAGCGGACTCAAGATCGCCACGATGAGACCTAGAGGTAGATAGGTCAGTATGATGACAACATTGAATAGGACGTTGACCTTGGTGTCGAAGTTCCGAAGAAGGTCGAGATACCGGGGAGTGAATTGGTTGATGGCGACGATTCCGGCGATGAGCCAGAAGATCGTCAGGGCAAAGATTCCGAAGACGGCTGCATAGAGACCCATTCACGTCCCTCCACGGTCCTTATAGCGGATCTACCAGAGGAGCCAGCGTCGCTTGGGTTTGACGTTGAGGAAGTTGAGCCAGACGTTCTTGGAAGCCTCGACGAATTGCTTCAGAGACTTCGACTGTGAGCGTTTTACGGTGTGCGGCAACATGAGTACACGCTTCGCCACTTCCGCTACGTCGCACGTATCGTCCGGGTTCTTCACTTGCCACATATCGTCGATCCAGACGATCGCTGGGCTCACCACGACAGGCACGCCCGAGGAGACCGCATCGGCCGCTACCAAGCAGAACGTCTCGGTCGCTGACAATTGAAAGACCAGATCCATTGAAGCAATTGTTTGGCGGAAAGTGATCGGATCTTGCCACGGCACTTCCACGAGCTTTGCCCAATCGAGTCCGTCGAACATGTTGCGGATCGTATTGCGAACGCTATTGCCGCCCGGTGTCTTGTCAGAGTTGACGTAAAACTCCAGCGGCATCTTCAGCTCACGAGCAACCTGCAACGCCGCAAGAGCTGCCGTTGGATGCAGCTTCAGCAAACGTGTCGCGCCGAACGATGCGATGCGCAGTGTGCCCGGCCCGAGCTGTTGCTTTGGTGCAGGCGCACGCAGATCGTATAGGTTCGGCAGATACAGGCAACGTCCGTACACGTCGGTCAGTGCACGGGCGAAGTCGGAGTTGTTTGCCGAGAAATACGCGTTGCCCGTTTCCTGCATCAGGGCGCGCGCGATCGGAATAGCTTCGGGCTCGACCTGGAGGAAGCCGATCTTCGAATGCGAACGCACCACGAACACGAGGTTCGGGAACATTGCTTCGATCTGACGTGCCTGCTCCAGCTTGACCCACACTGCCTCGACGATCGCGTGCGTGACTGTGGGATCGTTCTTCAAGAAAGCCATTACTTCGTCGAAACTCACGACGGTCTGAATTTCGGCGTCGATACCCATCGACTGCAACACAGCAACGCTGTGGAGTCCGTTCGCCGCGAGCCCGCCGACGTGATACGGGCTGCGAGATGGATTGTTAGCCGCGATCTTCACGAAGATCACGACATGGGGCTTTGACATAGATGCCTTTCTATTCGTAGTCGCGGACTACTTTGCCGACGGGGAATCGGGGGACTTTGTTCTTGTTGGTGATGCCTTGATACTGCACGGTGAGCTTCTTACCCTGCCACGTGCTTGGATCGACGAGGTACTTGCGGAGGTTGTCGAGCGAGCCTTCGAGTTTCACGTCGAAGTCGTTGCCGCTCTTCGCCGTACAAGTGAACACGGCTTTGCCCTCCATCTTGCCGACGCCCTCCTTCGTCGCGACGATCGGAAACTCGTCCTCGTCGAATTCCTTCATCTTGAGCAAGAAGTAGGAGCGGGTGTCCTCTTCGTAGCAGTCGTTTTCGACGACCACGTTCTTCTTGCCGGTGACGATCGAGAGAGCGCGGATCATGCAGCCTTCGTAGCCGCGATCACGACATGAGCGGAAATAGTCCTCCAGCTCATCCTCGGTCTTTAGCATCTTCGTCTCGACGCATTTGATGAATGCGTGATCTTGCGGAAGCATCAACATGAGCTTGATGCCACGCGTTCCGAAGTGACCACCCTCCGACGGCAAGTCGTAGACGTGGTACTGGACGAGACTCTGCTCTTCTTCCGACGCCGGATATGGCTTGCGAGTGCACGAGGCGATCTTCTCGAAGTCGGTGCGCAGCTCGTGGTTGTAGAATTCTCCGTCGAGAATCGTACCGGGCTGAAGGTTTAACTTCTGAATTTCCGCTTCGAGCTGAGGCAATGCGAGGAATCGTTTCTGTTCACGCGACCACAGCGTTACGCTGCCATCAGCTTCGACAATAGCGATACAACGAATGCCGTCGAGCTTCGGCTGAACGTATGCCGGCCAGACGACCTTGTCACCGTGCTCGGTCCACTTCTTGGCGAGCATCGGACGAACAGCGCCGGCACCGTCATTGCCGCCGAGCTTGGCCTTCTCGATGTCCTCGGTGTAGCCCTTGCGTTCTTTCTTGGCGGTCCATTTAGAGAGAGCTTGCGATTCCGCTTGCTGCTCCGGCGTGGTTTCGTTCTTCTTGCCGACGTTCTTGGCCTTCGCGGTTTCGCGTGCCTGCTGCTTCTTCCCATCGACGAGCCCGTGTTCAGTGACGATATCTGCACCTTCGGTCCAGATCGTCCACTGCTCGATAGCTCCCTTGGATGTGAGGCTGTAGAGTGTTGCGAGTTTCATATATCGTCCTTATAGCGAATTACTTCTCGGAGAGCTGACGTGCTTCTTCGATGTGCTTGTCCAGCTCGGCGTCGAGCTTGCTGAATGCCATTTCCTTGCGGACCTTGTGTTGCGCCAGCCAGCGAATGAAGAAGAACGGACCGAACAACACAGCGAAGATCACGCCCACTCCGATGAGCAGCGGTAGCGCGGCTCCGGCGATCAGCGATACGCCTACCACATCGAGTCCTGTTCCAAGATCCTCCATGCAGGCAGCCACTACAGTGGCGACGAGGAAGATGACGATCGCACTAGAAAACCATGCGACTTCGAAGATGCCCATTATCGTCCTCCTGCTGCGCTCTGTGCGATTTCCACGCACTTGTTGATGTCGGCCAGACAAGCGAAGATCTGGTCGATTGAGTCTTGGTTCTTGAGGAATTGCTCTTGCCACCACGCGCACGGCTTTTCGATGTGCAGGGCGTGACGGTAGACTTCTTTGCTGCGATTCGCGTGCTCGGGGAAGAACACAGTGAACATGCGTTCGACTTCTTCGGCTGGCAGATTCCCGATGAACACACGCTTGTCGATGCGGCCCGAGCGAACGAGAGCCGGGTCCAAACGCTCAGGATAGTTCGTCGTCATGATGAGGATGCGTCCTTCGGAAGCTGCGACACCGTCGATCGCGTTGAGTAAGCCACCAAGGGTCATGCTCTTCTTCTCCTCTTCTTTTGTAGCAGCGGCTGGAGCAGTGTTTGCTGGTCCGTCTGAGACCTCGCCCTTGCTCTCTGAGACGACCGTGGTGGTGCCACCATTTCGGTTTGCAGTGATTGAGGACGTGTCGACATCTTCGACGAGAATGATGGCACTGCGTGGTGCATTTGCGAATGCAGTCATCAGATCGTTGTCGCCATGCATGGCGGCGATGTTCATGATGCAGATCGGCTTGTTGTATAGGCCAGCGAGACCGATTGCGTACGTCGTCTTGCCCGTACCTGGAGGGCCTTCGAGTGAGATGCCGAGACGGTACGGAATACCGCGCACCATATAGTACTCTTCACCTTTCAAGAAGGTGTCGATGCGCTTGATGACTTCCTGGTGGACCTTCTGGTCGATGTAGATCGTGTTCATGCCACGTTTGCGCTTCGACGGCAGATGTCGCCAGTAGTCCGAGCGCCAATTCATGATGTCCTGACGACTGTCGTCGGGCTTGCGCAGCTTCTCCAGTATCTCCATGAAGCGCTGGATGCGTTCGCGGTCACGACCAAACGTCATGATGCGGAAGTATTTACGATCCGACACTCGAACGGAGCCAGGGCCTGAATTCTCCTCGGTCTCAACTTCGGAGTAGGTGATGAGGATCGGCTTCTCTTCAAACTTCAGCAAGTGATGACCGATGCCAGGAGCCATAATGTACTTCATTTGCTCTCGGGACCATGCACGACGTACGTTGTGCATGGTCTTGCCATACGGCTGTTGGAGCACCCACTCGATAATGAGAGGAAACTCGTAGTCCTCTTTGTCGATCGTCACGGATGCTGTGAACGTTCGGACGAGGTACTTCCAGATTCGTCTGGGCAGTGACGCGATGAACGCGTTCACCATGTTGGTGAGTACTGCGAGGAGCGTGGCTGTAACGGCAGAAATCGCCGCGATCTCGAATATGGTCATCTCATAGCCCTTATAGCGAAAGGACTACGTCATTGATTCGAGTGCGATGATCAGCTTTTGCATATCAGCGGCGTAGAAGCCGGCTGAGTTGAGGTTGTTGACTTCGCCGATGAACAGATCACCGTACTTGTTCGCGTAGGCCGGATAGTGCGTCTGGAATACGTCAAGCACGTAAGCTCGGCAGGGCGACCAGACACGAGCGCACTCCTCGGCGAATTCGATGATGCGTTGCTCGGTACACTCTTGATAGTGCTTGCGTGTGCCCGTCTTGTAGAGCGAAGCTGTAACGACCTTCTCGTCGACGATCCAGCAACGATACTCGCGAGCAATGTCCTTCTTAGGGCAGACCATCACGCGAGTGTGCGGCTTGAGCTGTTCGGTGTACTGCTCAATCTGCATCACCTTCGCACGCCATTCGGTGAAGCTCGGCCAGTCGGTGACGAAGCCGGTGAATGCCTTCGAATCCTCCGTCGGACGGATGAAGAACGGATCGATCTGCACGGGGACTTCGCTGAACGGTCCTACCCACGCGCTTCCGTTGATCATCAGCCCCTTCCAATGAGGCTGCTGCTTCTCGAAGTCGAAGTTGTCGTTGAGGAACACGCCCGGTTCCCATCCACGTTTCTGGGCTTCACGGGCGAGCGTGTACGAGCCCATGACGATGACCTTGCCCGGTGGCGGGGTCGGATCGGGATCGAGTGTCCCGACGAACGGCAGGTACTTGTGGACGCTGTAGGAGATACCTAGCCGATCGAGTGCCGTGACAAGCTTGTCCCAGCCCTCTTCGGAATAGATGTTGTTCTGGAGGATCCAGTGCATGCAATCCTCTTATAGCGGAAGTTTATTTACGGATGAGGGTGTACTTGACCAGCGGGTGCTTGCCTTTGCTGTAGCCGATGACTTCCGACCGGACCACGTGCCCGCGGGCGCGAAGCACGGCGATGGCCGACGGCAAGGAGTTGGTCTTGTACTCCTTGAATTGCTGGTACATCTCGATGGTGGTGATCGAGCCCTTCGTGGTCAGAACGTCGAGCAGACGGTCGGCGAGGCTCTTCTCTGCGATCTTCTTGGCCATTACGTCCTCCTCATACCAGTGAACAAGTGCCCATAGCGGCGGTTAAAGTTCTGCCAATCCGCGTAGTTGTGCTCCATACCGCGGATGGCGTGCTCCAGCTCGAAGGTGGTCAGCTCGCCGTCGTCCGTCGGAGGAGCGCCGGCAAACTGGTGCAGTGCGTCGTGGAAGTTGACGTAGTCGCAGTGCACGACCGGCGCAGGCAGATCGAAGCGAGCCCGGAAGCGCTCAGCGGCACGCAGGACGCGAGCGGGGACCATCAGCACACCCCTTCGCGCTCGATGTCGCAGCCCGGCATCGGCAGACCGTTGGCGATGTCCGCTGCCGTCTCGGCGTGATCGCCCGTGAACAAAACCTGCCCCGGCTCCAGGCACTCGCCCTGACGCTCGATGTACTGACGGGC
>Ga0134125_10001039_pt1 | contig 35338 bp, 38 predicted proteins | sample KB31751_FD_96464 | JGI IMG/M metagenome (GOLD analysis project Ga0134125, IMG submission 96464) | Terrestrial soil microbial communities with excess Nitrogen fertilizer from Kellogg Biological Station, Michigan, USA - KB3-175-1 | ecosystem: Environmental > Terrestrial > Soil > Unclassified ...
ACGCTGACGTTCCATCACCTGCACACCGGCGAAGACATCACGATCACCTTCAAGCGCAACGGCCGCTACGACGACGCGGCGCTGAAGAAGCTCGACTGGTTCATGCGCGACTGGCGCAAGGAACAGTCGACCAGCATGGACCCGCATCTGTTCGATCTCCTGTGGGAGGTCTATCGCGAGGTCGGCGCGACGGCGCCGATCGACGTCGTGTGCGGCTATCGCTCGCCCTCGACCAACGCGCTGCTGCGGCAGCGCTCCTCCGGCGTCGCGGAGCTGAGCGAGCACACGCTCGGCCACGCGATGGATTTCTATATTCCCGGCGTGCCGCTCGAGAAGCTGCGCGAGATCGGCCTGCGCTTGCAGCGCGGCGGCGTCGGCTTCTATCCGTCGTCCGGCTCGCCCTTCGTGCACATGGACACCGGCAACATCCGCCACTGGCCGCGCATGACCTATGCGCAACTCTCGAAAGTATTTCCCGACGGCCGCACCGTGCATGTCGCCGCCGATGGCCGGCCGCTGCCGAGATTTGCATTGGCGCTTGCCGACGCCGAGCGCCGCGGCCAATCGCCGAACCGGCTGTCGCTCGAGCAGGCGCTGGCGCACGGCGCGATCAGCGAGCACCAGGAGCAGACGGCGGAGGCGATGGCAGGCAGGCAGAAGCGCATGCTGGTCGCGAAGATCTACGGCGGGAAGGACGACGAGGAGACGGCGGACGAGGCCGAGACGCTCGCCTCCGTCCCGGTCGCGACGCAACGCATCGTGCCGCTGCCGTCGGCGCGGCCGCAAGGCGCGATGACGGTCGCCGCGGCGAAAACCGCGCCGAAGCCGGCGGGGGCGCCTTACGCGATGGTCACCCTCGGGCCGAACATGTTCGACACGCGCGGGCTGTGGCAGACGGCGCCGGACGCGCTCGCGGCGCTGGCGCAGGCCGAGACGAAGCCGGTTGAGGTCGCATCCGCCGATCCGGCGGTCACCGGCTCGGCCGGCGCGGATGCGCTGGCCTACGCGCCCGGGACGGCCGCCGCGCCGCCTCCCCGCGCGAAGGCCATGGGCGCCGGCGTGAGCAAGGCGATGGCCGCGGTGGCCGAACCGCGCATCGCCGCGACGCCGAACACCACCGTCGTCGCCAAGGCGGGCGCGGCGTCCGGCACGTTCGCGCACATGACGAGCGGCGCGCAGCGGCTCGACAGCCCGTGGCTGCGCGCGGCGATGCTGACGCCGAGCATCAGCCACGCCATGACGGTGACGCGTTTCGGCGCCGTCGACCCGCGCGGCTTCGACGAATTGCTGCACAAGCCGCCGCAGGCGCTGGCGATGGCCTTCTCGGCCGATCCGCTCGCCGGCATGCGCGCCGACCGCTTCACCGGCAATGCCGTGACCTTCCTCGCCACCGCGACCTTCGTCCGGGCCCGGACCGCATCGCTGGACTAGGCCGGCTTTAGAAGAGGGGAAGAGCGCCGGCGTCTGCGCTATGCTGGCAGCGCGACTCGCGCCTTCATCCTGAGCCCGCCATGGTCGAAACCTTCCTGCTCGTGCTCGCCGCGCTGTTCCCGATCGTCAATCCGCCCGGCACCGCGCTGGTGTTCCTGAGCATGACCGCGCGCGCCTCGCATGTGGAGCGGCGCCTGCTGGCGCGGCGCGTCGCCATCAATTCCTTCTTCGTGATGGCGGTCGCCTTCCTGCTCGGCGCCCTGGTGCTGAAGTTCTACGGCATCTCCATTCCGGTGCTGCGCGTCGCCGGCGGGCTGATCGTCGCCATCTCCGGCTGGAAGCTGCTCAACGAAGGCAATCCGAAGGGAGAGGACGCGGCGCAGACGGGCGGCAAGATCGAATATTCCGGCCTCGCCTTCTATCCGCTGACTTTGCCGCTGACGACCGGACCGGGCACCATCGCCGTGCTGATCAGCCTCGGCTTCTCGCGCGGCGTCTATATCGACTTCAGCCAGGAGGCGCGCTTCGTCGCCGCGGGGCTCGCCGCGACGATCGCGATGGCCGCGTTCATCTACGTGTGCTTCGCTTTTTCCGACCGGATCGAACGAATCCTCGGCCGCGGCGGCACCGACATCGCGGTGCGCCTGTCGGCGTTCATCCTGTTCTGCCTCGGTGCGCAGATCGTCTGGAGCGGCGCCAGCGAATTGATCCGCTCGGTGATGGTGCCGGCCTGAGCCGTCGTCCCCGCCAAAGCGGGGGGCAACAGCGAGTGACTACTGCACCATCCCCAGCGCGTGCATGTAGGTCTCGAGCACGGCTTCCTGCTCGCGGCGCTCGTCGGTGTCGAGCTTGCGCAGGCGCACGATGGTGCGCAGCGCCTTGACGTCGAAGCCGTTGCCCTTGGCCTCGGCGTAGACGTCGCGGATGTCGTCGGAGGTGGCCTTCTTTTCCTCCTCGAGACGCTCGATGCGCTCGATGACCGCCTTGAGCTGGTCGCGCGCGAAGGTGGTGTTGGCTTTTTCCGCTTCGAGTTTTTCGGCCGCGGCGCTGGCTGGCATCGACGTCTCCTTGAACCTGGCGGCGGATAAACGCCGCCGCTTTGAGGAAGGAGCATTCGGAATTACGCGCGGCGGGGTCAAGGCGGCAGGCGGGTCATCCACGCTGTTCACAGCGCCGAGACAAAAGACTTGCCGCCCGCGGGTGCGGCAGACGCGGAACCTTTCCTCCCGGGCGGCATCAAAATGCGCTAGAGAACGCATGCCCTACATGACCCGCACCGGCGAAAAAACAGCGTTCGTCTTCAGTGGCGGCGGCAGCCTCGGCGCAATCCAGGTCGGCATGCTGCGGGCGCTGCTGGTCGCCGGAGTCACGCCGGATTTCGTCGTCGGCGCGTCGGTCGGCGCCATCAATGCGAGCTACTTCGCCTGCGCGCCGACCGGTGACGGCGTCGCGGCGCTTGCGCGCATCTGGCTGGGTTTGCGCCGCTCCGACATCTTCCCGTTCACCTTCGCCAGTGCGATGGGGTTCTTCCGGCATCCCGGCAACCTGGTCGACCCGGCCGGGCTGCGCCGCGTGATCGAGGCGCACCTGCCATGCGCGCGGATCGAGGACGCGATCATTCCGTTGCACATCATGGCGACGGACCTGCAAGGCCTGCCGGTCCGTCTCTCCGCAGGCCCGGCGGCCGAGGCGATTTTGGCGAGCACGGCCATCCCCGGCATCTTTCCGCCGGTCACCATCGGCGGCGAGCCGCTGATCGACGGCGCGGTCGCGGCCAATACGCCGATGCGGCTCGCGATGGAATTGGGCGCGACGCGGATCGTCGTGCTGCCGACCGGCTATGCCTGCGCGCTCAAAGAGCCGCCGCGGAGCGCCGTCGGCAAGGCCCTGCACGCGGTCACGCTGATGATCGCCTGGCAGCTCATGCACGAACTGGAGAACGTGCCGCAGGGTGTCCAGGTGCATCTCGTGCCGACATTGTGCCCGCTGGCCGTGTCGCCGTTCGACTTCTCCTCGTCCGGCGCGCTGATCGAGCGCGCCGCGCAGTCGTCGCGCCAATGGATCGACGGCGGCGGCTTGACGCGGCCGGCGCGTCCCGAGGAGCTCTCGCCGCACCGTCACTGACGGCCGGCAAGGCGGGCTAGTGCCCCGGCTTGGCCTTGTCGAAGGCGGCCTTCTGCGCCGGCGAGGCCTCCTTCTGGTGCCTGGCGCGCCATTCGTCGTAGGGCATGCCGTAGACGGCCTCTCGGCTCTCGTCCTTGCTCATGGCGAGGCCCTGAGCGTCGGCGGCGTCCTTCATCCAGTTCGACAGGCAGTTGCGGCAGAAGCCGGCCAGATTCATCAGGTCGATGTTCTGCACATCGGCACGATCACGTAAGTGCTCGACCAGCCGCCGGTAAACGGCGGCTTCGAGCTCGGTGCGGGTCTTGTCGTCGATATTGTCCATGGCGATGAGGCTCCGGCGGTCGCACAAGAAGATAATTGGCGGGCCGCCATCTTGCCATAGGCGGCAAAAATGGGCCGTATCGGCCTTATGTCCGACGCGCGCGCCCTCCTCGATTCGCTGTTTGCAACCGCGGTGGCCGCCGCGCATCCATCCGCCTTCCTGCCGCGCCTTCTGCCGGCGCCGCCGAAGGGACGCGTCGTGCTGCTCGCCGCCGGCAAGGCGGCCGGCTCGATGGCCGAGGTCGCCGAGCAGGTCTATCTCGACGGCACAGGTCTCGCGCCAGAACGGCTCGCCGGTATCGCGGTGGCGCGGCACGGCTATGGGCGGCCGACGCGCGCGGTCGAGATGGTCGAGGCCGGGCATCCGATTCCCGACGCGGCCGGGCTTGCCGCGGCTGAACGCGCGCTCCAACTCGGGGACGGGGCCGGTACATATGATCTCGTTCTGGTGCTGATGTCGGGCGGGGCGTCGGCCAACTGGATCGCGCCCGCCGCCGGCATCTCGTTTGCCGACAAGCAGGCGGTGACGCGCGCGCTCCTGCGCTGCGGCGCGCATATCGGCGAGATCAACTGCGTGCGCAAGCACCTCTCGCGCATTAAGGGCGGACGGCTGGCGCGCCACGCCTACCCGGCCAAAGTCGCGACCATCGCCGTCTCCGACGTGCCGGGCGACGATCCCGCCGTGATCGGTTCCGGCCCGACCGTGCCCGACCCGTCGACGCTCGCGGACGCGCGCGCCATCGTCGCGAAATACAAGCTCGACGTGCCGGCGGCGGTCACGCGGGCGCTGGCCGATCCGGCGAACGAGTCGCCCAAGCCCGGCGACAAGGTGTTCGGCGCGACAAGCTTCACGCTCGCCGCTCGGCCCGCCGACGCGCTCGCCGCCGCCGAGAAGGCGGCGAAGGCCGCCGGCTACGAGGTCGTCTTCCTCGGCGACCGGGTCGAGGGCGAGGCGCGCGAGGTCGCCGCCGCCCATGGCAGGCTTGCGCGCGACCTGCGCGCTCAGGGCAAACGCGCCATCATCATGTCAGGCGGCGAACTGACCGTGACCATCCGCGGCCAGGGCCGCGGCGGGCCGAACCAGGAATATGCGCTGGCGCTGGCCGGCGAGATCGCCGGCATGGCGGGGGTCGCGGCGCTCGCCGCCGACACGGACGGCACCGACGGCGGCGCCGGCGACGCCGCCGATCCGGCCGGCGCCGTCGTCGACGGCGGCACCGTCATGCGGGCGAAATCGCTCGGTCTCGATCCCGCCGCGTTCCTCGCCAATAACGATTCCACCGGCTTTTTCACGGCCCTGGGCGATCTCGTCCAGCCCGGCCCCACCTACACCAACGTGAACGACTTCCGCGCCATCGTCGTTGACACGCCTTGAGTCCCCGCGCGACAACCCGGCCCACCGCAACCGACGGCACGTGACCGCATTGGCTTTCCCCGCACCCCGGCGCCTCGTTCGATCGCTTGCCCGCGCCGGCGCGCCTGCCCTGCTGCTCGTGCTGCTCGCCGCCCTGCCCGCCCGCGCCGATTTCCGCCTCTGCAACAACACCGGTAGCCGGGTCGGGGTCGCGATCGGCTACAAGGACGCCGAAGGCTGGACCACCGAAGGCTGGTGGAACATCTCGCCGCGATCCTGCGACACCTTGCTGCGCGGCGCGCTGGTCGCGCGTTACTATTACATCTACGCGGTCGACTATGACCGCGGCGGCGAATGGTCGGGCCACGCGTTCATGTGCTCGCGCGACAAGGAGTTCACCATCCGCGGCACCGATAATTGTCTTGCCCGCGGTTACGACCGCACCGGCTTCTTCGAGGTCGACACCGGCGAGCAGCGGTCGTGGACGGTGCAATTGACCGACACGGCCGAACAGGGACCGGGCCGCACGGCGTCGCCGCCGGGCACGCCGCTAACGCCGCCACGGCCGGGACGGCCGCCGTCGACGCCGACCGCACCGGAGGGTGGAAAGAAATGAGACGTCTGCGCCGCACCAAGATCGTCGCCACGCTCGGGCCGGCGTCGTCCAGCACGGAGATGATCGGCAAATTATTCAACGCCGGCGCCGACGTCTTCCGCATCAACATGAGCCACACCTCGCCCGACCGCATGCGCGAGATCGTCGCCATGATCCGCAGCGTCGAGCGCGACAACGACCGGCCGATCGGCATCCTCGTCGACCTGCAAGGCCCGAAGCTCCGCCTCGGCACCTTCAAGGGCGGCTCCGTCGTCGTGAAGGGCGGCGACACCTTCGTGCTCGATTCCGATCCGGCCGAAGGCGACGCGACGCGCGCCTACCTGCCGCATCCGGAGATCTTCGCCGGCGCCGAGCCCGGCCACACGCTGCTGATCGACGACGGCAAGGTGCGCCTCACCGTCACCGAGGCGCAGCCCAAGCGCATGGTCACGCGCGTCGAGATCGGCGGCAAGCTGTCCGACCGCAAGGGCGTCAGCCTGCCGGATTCGACCATCCCGTTCTCGGCGCTGGCCGAGAAGGACCGCACCGACCTGGAAGCCGCGCTCGACGCCGGCATCGACTGGGTCGCGCTGTCGTTCATCCAGCGGCCGGAGGATATTGCCGAGGCCAAGAAGATCACGCGCGGCCGCGCCGCGGTGATGGCCAAGATCGAGAAGCCGCAGGCGGTCACGCGGCTGTCCGAGATCATCGACCTTGCCGACGCGCTGATGGTGGCGCGCGGCGATCTCGGCGTCGAGATGCCGCTAGAAAAAGTGCCCGGCGTGCAGAAGCAGATGACGCGCATGGGCCGCGCCACCGGCAAGCCGATCGTGGTGGCGACGCAGATGCTGGAATCGATGATCACATCGCCGGTGCCGACGCGCGCCGAGGTGTCCGACGTCGCCAGCGCCATCTTCGAGGGCGCCGACGCGGTGATGCTGTCGGCGGAATCGGCGGCCGGCCAGTATCCGGTCGAGGCGGTGACGATGATGGACCGCATCGCCCGCTCGGTGGAGAGCGACCCGACCTATCGCGGCATCCTCGACGCGCAGCGCGCGGTGCCGGAGCCGACCGGCGCCGACGCCATCGCCGACGCCGCGCGCCACATCGCCGACACGCTCGACCTCGCCGCGGTGATCTGCTGGACCTCGTCCGGCTCGACCGCGCTGCGGGTCGCGCGCGAGCGCCCCCGGCCGCCGGTCGTGGCGCTGTCGCCGAACATGTCGACCGGGCGGCGGCTCGCGGTGGTGTGGGGCGTGCACTGTGTGGTCACCGAGGACGCGCACGACCAGGACGACATGGTCGACCGCGCCTGCCGCATCGCCTTCCGCGAGGGCTTCGCCAAGGCGGGGCAGCGCGTCATCGTCGTCGCCGGCGTGCCGCTCGGCACCCCCGGCGCGACCAACATGCTGCGCATCGCCTATGTCGGGCAGGACATCGGCGGCGACTGAGGCGAGCCCACAATTTATCCCTCCCCTGAAAGGGGTGGGTCCGGCGCGCCAGCGCCGGGGGTGGGGTTGCCTTAAAATTGGAAAAGCCCCCACCCGGCGCGCTGACGCGCACCAACCTCCCCCGCAAGCGGGGGAGGGATAAGGTGAAGCATCATCCCCGGCGATCGCTCGCGATCCGGCCGTCTTCGAACGTCAGGATGCGGCCGCACAGCGCCAGGCTCTCGGCGCGATGGGCGATGAGGATGATGGTGGGCCGGGCCGAGAGCGCGGACAGCCGCATCAGGATGTCGCGCTCGGCGGCCGCGTCGATGGCGCTGGTCGCCTCGTCGAGGATCATGACGCGCGGCCGGCGCAACACGGCGCGCGCCAGCGCCAGCCGCTGACGCTCGCCGCCGGAGACGAGCGAGCCGCGCTCGCCGACCACCGTGTCGAGGCCGCGCTCCATGCGGTGCACGAGACCGGCGGTGCCGGCGGCCTCGAGCGCGCGCCACATCTCCGCCTCGCTCGCTTGCGGCGCCATCCAGGCGAGGTTGCGGCGGACGCTGTCGTGGAACAGGAACGCGTCCTGCGCCACATAGGCGATGCCTTCGCGCCAGGCGTCGAGCGTGGCGGCCTCGAGCGGCACGCCGCCGATGGCGATGCGCCCGGCCTGCGGCGTCAGCAGGCCGGCGAGGAGATCGGCGAAGGTGGTCTTGCCTGCGCCGGAGGGGCCGGTGATGCCGACGCATTCGCCGGGCGCGATGGCGAGATCGAGCGCGGCGACGCCGCGCACATCGCCGCCGCCGCCGTGCACATAGGTGACGGCGTGGAAGGCGACCGGCCCGTCGGGCAGCGGCGCGCGGCGCGCGGGCGCGGCGGCTAAAGGCAGCGCGGCGAGTTCGCGCTCGAGCGCGCGCATGCTCGCATAAGCCGGCAGGAGCCGCGCAAGGAGTTGCGCGCCCTGCTGAATCTGGCCGGCCGGTCCGCTCATCCGCGCAATGACGACGACCAGCACGATCAGCGCCGACGCCGGCGCGTGGAAGATGCCGAAGCCGGCTAGCACCAGCGCCCCCGACGCCGCCGTAGTGAGCACCGTGGAGGTCGCGCGTGCGCGCGCCTGCCCCCGCGCGAAGTCGACCTGCCGCGCGGCAAGCTCGTTGAGCGTGCGGCCGAATTCCGACAGGAAAGCCGGCTGCAAATTCTGCCCGATCGCGAGCTTGAGCCCACCGAGGAATTGCGACGTGGTGTCGATCAGCGAGAGGTTGCCGCGCGTGACACCGACGCCGACGCCATAGGCGCGGCGCACCAGCGGGACGAGGACGATGGCGCCGGCGGCGAGAACGGCAAAGACGGCAAACATCAGAAGCGGCGCAAGCGAGAGAAGGAGCACCGCCTGCGCGGCGAGCATCGCCGCGGCGACCGCAGTGCGCAGGAGGATGCCGGCCGCGGCGCCGATGCTCTGGACTTCCGCGCCCATGAGCTGCGTGATGCGGGCATAGCGCAGCCGCGTCAGCGATTCCCACGGCGCGGCGGCGAGGCGCCGTGCAAGCCGCAGACGCAGGCCCTCGGAAAACCCGACCTGGAGCGTCGCGACGCGCACGTCGCGCACCGCGGAGACCGCCGCGCGCGCCGCAACGACGACCCCAAGCGCGACGACGAGCAGGATCAGGCGGCCTTGCGCCGTGTCGATGCCGACCTCCGCAAAGACCGCCGCCGCAATCCGTTCCAGCCGGCCGGAAGGCGCCGACGGCGCGATGACGACACCGATCAAGGGCACGATCAGGGCAAGGCCGATGCCCTCGAGCACCGCGCCGGCGGCGACGGCGAGAGCGGTCGCGATGCCGCCGCGCCCGGCAAAAGCGGCAATGTCGCGCAGCAGCGCCGCCGCTTCGCGCCCGCCGCCCGCGATGCGATCCTGCGCCCTGCCCATGCGCCCGTGCATGGCCGATTGTGGCATTCTATCCTTCGGCTCTGCAATCACAGGTTGATCGCCCTTTTCCGCCCCTTGGCGCGTCCCGCGCCCGTGCTATGTCCCCCCGGCACGACCCTCCACGCACAGGTTCCCCGACGTGACTTCGACCATGCCGGCCGCCGCTTCCGCCGCCGATCAGGACGCTTCGCGCAGCCGCGCGCTGATGGCGCTGCTACTGCTCTGGCTCGCGGGCAACGCCCTGCGGCTGACGATCCTGGCGGTGCCGCCGGTGATCCCGCTGATCCACGACCAGTTGCGGATGTCGGCGACGCAGATCGGCATCCTCACCGGCCTGCCGTCGATGCTGTTCGCCGCCGCCGCTGTGCCCGGCTCGCTGATCGTGGCGCGGCTCGGCGTGCGCTGGGCGCTGGTGACCGGCCTCGTCGTGACCGCCGCCGGCGGCGCGCTGCGCGGGCTGTTCCCGGACATCGGCTGGCTCTACGCCATGACCATCGCCGGCGCGGCCGGCGTCGCCATCATGCAGGTGACGATGCCGTCGGCCGTGCGCGCCTGGGTGCCGCAGCGCATCGCCTTCGCCACCGCGGTCTATACCAACGGCCTGCTGATCGGCGAGACGCTGCCGGTGGCGTTGACGCTGCCCTTCGTGCTGCCCTGGGTTGGTTCGTGGCAATGGGGCTTCGTGGTGTGGAGCGCGCCGGTGCTGGCGATCGCGCTGGTGATCGGCGCGCTGGCGCCGCGCGGCGCGGCGTCAACGGCGCCCGTCGGCCGCCGCTGGTGGCCGGATTGGCGCAACCACCTGGTCTGGCGCCTCGGCATCATGCTCGGCACGATGAACGCCGTCTATTTCGCCAACAACGCCTTCATCCCCGACTACCTGCGCAGCCAGGGCATGGGCGACTGGATCAGCGCGGCGCTGACCGGGCTCAATGCCGGACAGTTGCCGGCGTCGGCGCTGCTGCTCGCCTTCGCCAGCCGATTGCAGCTGAAGGCCTGGCCGATCGTCAGCGTCGGCGTGCTGTGCGTCATCGCCACCGCAGGCATCGTCTTCGGCAACGGCCCCGTGGTGGTCGCGGCGGCAAGCCTCGAGGGCTTCGCGGCGTCCGCGATCCTGATCCTGATTTTGGCGCTGCCGCCGCTGCTCAGCCCGCCCGACGACGTGCATCGCGTCACCGCGGCGATGTTCACGATCAGCTATAGCTGCGCGGTGATCATCCCGATCATCAGCGGCGCGCTGTGGGATTTGACCGGCGTGCCGGCCTTTGCCTTCGCGCCGATCGCCGTCGCCGGCTTCCTGCTGGTGCTGCTGGCGCCGGCCATCACCCACGTGCGGCGTCCGGAGATCTAGTCATGCGCCCGATTCCGATTGGTGCCACCGGCATCTTCACGCTGCGCGTGATGCCGAACCATCTCGCCAACCAGTTCAAGGACGCGATCCTGCCGCAGGTGTTCGCCACGCCGATGATGGTCACGATCATGGAGAACGCGGCGCTCAACGCCATCCGCGACTATCTCGAGCCGGGCGAGAGCGCGGTCGGCACCGTCGTCAACGTGCGTCATCTCGCCGCGACGCCGGTCGGGCACCAGGTGACGGCGACCGCCACCGTGACCAAGGTCGACGGCCGCCGCATCGAATTCGATGTCAGCGCCCGCGACGAGACCGAGGAGATCGGCACCGGCACGCACGAGCGCATGCTGGTCGATATCGCGCGGCTGAACAAAAGGCTCGACGCCAAGAAGCGCCCATAAGGCCTCGCCCAAAACAAAACCGGCCGCGATGGCGTTTCGCGGCCGGTTTATCTTGGCGCGGCGCGCTCAGCGCGGCGGGATGCGGATCAGGTCGGCAAGCTGCTCCTTGGTCAGGGGCTTGGCCGTGAACTTCAGGTCGACCGCGTCCTTCACGATCTGGTCGAGGCCGACGATCTTGTCCGGATCGATGGCCGGCCATTTGAAGAAATCGTCGCGCGTGCGCTTGGCCTTGGCGATCGAGATCTTCAGCCAGTCGGTATAGATATCGAGCGCCTTCGGGTCGTGGTACATGAAGTCGACCGTCTCGCGGTAGGCGGCCATGTAGCGCTTGACGATGTCCTCGTGCGCCTTGAGGTAATTGGCGTTGACGATGTTGAGGCGGACGGTCTGGCCCTTGAACGCAGCCGCGTCGTTGCCGGTGGCGATCATGCGGATGTCGCCCTTGTCGAGCTGGTCGAGGCCGAACGGCGGCGCCGCCCAGCCGATGTCGACCTGGCCGGTCATCACCGCAGTGATGTTGGCGGACGGCCCGCCCATCGCCACCGCCTTGGCCTTGTCGAGCTTGTACTGCTGGATGAAGGCGAGCACGACGCCGTTGGTCGAGGAGCCGTGCGTCGAATAGGCGATGCTGTGGCCGTTGGCGTCCTGAATCGTCTTGATCGGCGAATCCTTCTTCACATACCAGTAGAGGTCGCCGGCGCCGGTCGTTTCGGCGCTGATGACGCGCACCGGCGCGCCCTTGGCGTAGGCCGCGAGCACGCCCATGACGCCGGTCGAGCAGCCGATGTCGACGCTGCCGGAGATCACCGCCTGCTGCGTTTCGCCGGAGCCGTTGGTGTAGACGATGTCGAGGGCAAGCCCGTGCTTCTTGAAGATGCCGGCGCGCTGGCCGATCTCGGACACCGACGTGTCCCAGTTACCGCGCTGGCCGACCGCGAGCTTGAGCGTGTCCTCGGCCGAGGCGGCTTGCGCCGCGCCGATGAGCGCCGCCAGAGCGAGCGCAATGGTTGCCGTCTTCATGTGTCCTCCCCTTTGTCTTTTTTGAACGCGATGATTGTCAGACTGTAGCGGACTCCCGGCACGGCGTCATTCCGCCGCGGTGATCCGCGCCTCCTGCCCGGCCGTTTCGCTGCCGCCGCCGAGATTACGCCAGTTCACGCTCTTGGGCACCACGCCCTCGAACGACGAGATCGTCGCATGCGCGATGTGCGGCTCGCCGGCGCCGATCGCCTCGCCGGTATCGCGCATGGCGCGTGCGGCCTCGACCATCAACCGGCGGAAGGCGGCGACGGCGACGTCGCTCGAGCCGAGCCGTTCGGCCGAGCGGTCGGTGATCGGGCCCATGCCTTCCCACATCGCGATGTCCTGGTTGGGGATGCCGGCGATGCCGGTGAAATTCCCCGCCCGCATCTGCGCGCGGTCCTGCCGATAGAGGTTCTGCGCATTGCGCGCGCCGTCGAAATTTCCATCGACGTCGACGCCCCATTCCAGCACGTTGAACTTGCGCCAGGTCTCGGCGTCGACGCCCGGCTTGTCGGCGCCGTTCCAGGCGATGAAATAGAAGATCGTGGTCTCATCGTCTTCGGGCGTGAGCAGCGTGGCGACATTGTGCACGTTGTTCGGCGGGATCAGCGCCGTGAATGGCGCGATGTAGACCGTGGTGCGGATGTAATCGTGCGTCGCCTCGTTCTTGATCGGCCGGCGGATGGCGGCATAACGGAAGCCGTACGACGTGCGCTCGATCTGGAAACGCGGTGCCTTGTCGGTCGACGGCCTGAGCCAGTTGACGTCGGTCGCCTTGGCGCCATCGACCTGCGCCGGCACCATGTCGGAGGAATGCAGGCTCGAGGAATGCGCGGAATCGATCTGGCCCTCGAGGATCTGCGCCCAATTGCACTTGACGCGCACCTTGGTGGCGGAAACGCGCGCGTCCGCCGTCGGCGCAAAGGCCGGCGGCTCGAACTCCCGCACCTCCTCGGCCGGACCCATATAGGTCCACACGAAGCCGCCCCACTCGCGCGCCGGATAGGCCTTTTGCTTGATGCGCTCCGGCACGCTCGATCCCGGCGGCTCCGAGGCCATGTCGAGGATGTTGCCTTCGACGTCGAATTTCCAGCCGTGGTAGAGGCAGCGCAGGCCGCACTCTTCGTTGCGCGCGAACACCAGCGAGGCGCGGCGGTGCGCGCAGAATTCGTCGAGCACGCCGAGACGGCCCTTGGAGTCTCGGAACACGACGAGGTTCTCGCCGAGCAGGCGCACGCGCTTCGGCGCGCCATCGGGCTCGGCCACCTCCTCCGACAGACACGCCGCGATCCAGTGCCGGCGCATGATCTGGCCCATCGGCGCCTCGCCTTCGACGCGGCAAAGCAGGTCATTTTCCTCGGGCGTCATCGCTGTCCCCGTCTCCCGCGCGGCTTCTTGTTGTGCCGCCGCGGCTTTTATCTTAGATATCTAAGTCAAGGCTAACGGCACCAGGCTCGCTTGTCGAGCCGGAAGGAAGTCCGTGGAACAGGCGGTTCCCCGCACGCTGCGCCTCGGCGTCGCCGGCCTCGGCCGCGCGTTTTCCGTCATGTTGCCGACGTTCCTGCGCGACGGGCGCGTGCGGCTCGTCGCCGCCGCCGATCCGCGGCCGGAGGCACGGGCGAGCTTCGCGGCGGAATTCGGCGGCCGGACATACGCGGCCGTCGAAGAACTGTTCGCCGATGCCGAGGTCGAGGCGGTCTACATCGCCACGCCGCATCAGCACCACGCCGCGCACGCACGCGCCGCAGCGGCGCGCGGCAAGCACCTTCTCATCGAGAAGCCGATCGCGCTGACGCTCGCCGACGCGCAGGCGATCACCGAGGCCGCGCGCAAGGCGAAGGTGCATCTCATCGTCGGCCACAGCCATTCCTTCGACGCGCCGATCCTGCGCACGCGGGCGCTGATCGATAGCGGCACCTACGGCGCGGTGCGCATGATCAGCGCGTTCAACTACACCGACTTCCTCTACCGTCCGCGGCGGCCCGAGGAACTCGACACGGCCCAAGGCGGCGGCGCGCTGTTCAACCAGGCGCCGCATCAGGTCGATATCGTGCGCCTCCTCGGCGGCGGCCGCGTCAAGAGCGTGCGTGCGCAAGCCGGCGCGTGGGACGCGTCGCGGCCGACCGAAGGCGCCTATTCGGCGCTCATGACGTTCAAGGACGGCGCCTTCGCCTCGCTCAGCTACAGCGGCTACGGACATTTTGATTCCGACGAATTCCAGGGCTGGATCGGCGAGATGGGACAGGCGAAGCCCGCCAATCCGCGCCGCGAGCGCCGGCGCTTCGCCGACGCCGCGGCGGAAACCGCGTTCAAGGCCGCGCACATCTATGGCGGCGCGGACTGGACGCCACCTGCCGCGCAGGAACTGGCGCACCAGCATTTCGGCACCGTCATCGTCTCCTGCGAGCGCGCGGACCTGCGGCCGTTGCCGAATGGCGTCGTCATCTACGACGATAGCGGCGCGCGTCTCGACGCGCTGCCGCTGCCCGCCGTGCCGCGCGCCGAGGTGATCGACGAGTTCTATGACGCGATCGTCAACGGCCGCCCGCCGCTGCACGGCGGCGCCTGGGCGACGGCGACGCTGGAAGTGTGTTTGGCGATGCTCGCCTCGGCGCGCGAAGGCAAGGAGATCGCGCTGGCGCATCAGGTGGCCGTGCCATGAGCGCGCCGAAACGCGACGACACGCGCGCGATCCTGCGGCACTGGCGCGAGGCCGTGCCGGACGACCGGCTGGCGCATCTCATCAAGGACGCGGCCCGCGCGCTGGTGCGTTCGCTGAGCGTGCGGCTCGCCGACCATCAGGTGTCGTTCGGCCATTGGGCCTTCCTGCGCATCCTGTGGGAAGGCGACGGCCTGACCCAGCGCGAACTGAGCGAACGCGCCGGCGTCATGGAGCCGACCACCTTCGCCGCGCTGAAGGCGATGGATCGCCTCGGCTTCGTCGCGCGGCGTCAGGTCGGCAAGGACCGCAAGAAAGTCTACGTCTTCCTCACGCCGAAGGGGCGTGCGCTCAAGGACCGGCTCGTGCCGATTGCCGAGGACGTCAACCGCATCGCGGTCGACGGCGTGCCGGGCGAGCACATCGCCGTCGCGCGTTCGGTGCTGCTGGCGATCATCGAGAACATGGCGCGCGACGAGGAGCGGCTCGACCGGCCGATGCCCTCGACCCGCGCGATGGCGCGCATGGTGGAAGCGGCCGGGCGCAGGCGCGGCCGCGCCGGATAGGCGGTCCATAATCCGTACCGCGCCCGCCCGGCGCGCCGTGCTAGGCTCACGCCATGACCGGATACGGCCAGTTCTGCTCGATGGCGCGCGCCCACGAAGTGCTGGGCGGGCGCTGGACGCTGCTGATTGTGCGCGAGATCCTGTGCGGCAGCCGCCGCTTCAACGATATCCGCCGCGGCATTCCGCGCGTGTCCCGCACCGTCCTCTCCGAGCGGTTGCAGGCGCTTCTCGTCGCCGGCGTCATCGCGCGCAGCGACGGCCCGCATGGGCCGGAATACGCGCTCAGCGAGGCCGGCCAGGAGCTCGCAATGCTGGTGAGTGCCTACGGCACATGGGGGCAGCGCTGGCTCGCGCGCGAGCCGTCGCATGAAGACCTCGATCTCGAGCCGCTGCTCGTCGACATGCAGCGGCGCGTCGACTTCGACGCGCTGCCGAAAGCGCCGCTTGTGGTGCGCTTCGAAATCCGAGGCCAGCGCAAAAGATTCATGCTGCTGAAGAAGACCGAAGCCTCGCTCTGCCACCAGAATCCCGGCTTTCCCGAGCCGGTCTGCGTGCGCGGGCCGCTCGCCGCGCTGGTCGCGTGGTGGCGCGGCGACATGAGCTTTGTCGAGGCGCAGCGCATCGGGCTGACGATCGACGGGCCGAAGGCGGTCGCGCGCGCCTTCCCGAACTGGTTCGACCTCTATCCCTTCGCCCATATCGGGCCGGCCGGGCGCGTCACGGGCAAAACACCGGCGGCGGCCGGGCGGCGGAGAGCCTCGTGACGCTTCGGATCGTCCGTCTCGGCCAGCCCCGGCATCCGCAGGAAGGGCTTCGCCTCGGCACGGTGCGGCGGCCGCCGCGCGGCGTCCGCAAGGAACGCTACGCCGCGGAGGGCTGGTTCGACATCTGGTATCCCGACCTCGCGCCGAGCGCGGCCCTGATGGCGCGCGGCAAGGCCGCGGCGAGCGACGCGCAATGGAAGGCCTTCGCGCGCGCCTACAAGGCGGAGATGAACGAGCCGGCGCCGCGACGCACGCTCGATCTCCTGGCGGCGCTGTCGCATGACGCCGACTTCTCGGTCGGCTGCTACTGCGAGGACGAGAGCCGCTGCCACCGCTTGCTGCTGCGTGGGCTGTTCAAGGAGCGCGGCGCGTGGATGGCCTGACCTGCGAAAGCGGTCAGGATTCCGTACCCCACGCCGATCGTCCCGCCGCGTAAGACCCGTCCGCGACGTCAATTCCAAGCGCGCTCCGGCGCGCCGGCCATCAGCCGCGCGCGAGCCGCGACGACAAATTGCCGTGCGCCGGACACACAACGCGACCACATAAGGACACGGACCATGAAGCTCTACACGTTCACGCCCTCGCCCAACGCGCGCAAGGTGACGGCCGTCGTCGCGCATCTGCGCCTGAAGGACATCGAGACCGAGCTGGTCCGATTGCACAAAGGCGAGCATCGCCAGCCCGATTACCTGGCAATCAACCCGATGGGCAAGGTGCCGGCGCTGCGCGATGGTGAACTGACGCTGTGGGAGTCGAACGCGATCTGCCAGTACCTCGCCGAGCACGCCGGCGACCGTTCGTTCTATCCGGCCGATCCGAAGAAGCGCGCCGATATCGCGCGCTGGCTGTTCTGGGAAGCCGGCAGCTGGGGCCCGGTGATCGACGTCTTCACCCACGAGAACGTGCGCAAGCCGATGCTCGGCATGGGCAGCGCCGACACGGCGCGGCTCGCCGACGCGCAAGAGCGCTTCGCGCCGCTGGCGCGCGTGCTCGACACGCAGCTCGCCGGCCGCAAGTTCCTGCTCGGCAATGACGTGACCCTCGCCGATTTCATCGTCGGCGGCGCCGCCACCTACGTCGATCGCGGCCGGATCCCGTTCGACGGCTATCCGAACATCGCGGCCTGGTGGACTCGGCTCAACGCCGTCGAGGCGTGGGGCCGCACGATGCCGGGCCCCGAGCTGCCCTGATCCGACGCCACGCGCGGGAGACAAGCGATGAAGCAACTGCACGTTCACGCCATACCGGCGTTCAGCGACAACTACATCTGGATGTTGCACGACGGCAGCAGCGCCGCCGTGCTCGATCCGGGTGAGGCCGTGCCGGTTGAACGCGCGCTGGCGGAGATGGGGCTCAACCTCACCGCCATCGTGCTCACGCATCTGCACTACGACCACTGCTGGGGCGTGCCCGAGCTGATCAAAAAATGGCCGGTGCCGGTCTATGGCCCGGTGCTCAACGACCACGACCGCGCGACGCATCCGCCCTATCCGAAGCCGGGTACGGTGCCGCTCGATTGCGTCACGCATCCGGTCGGCGCCGGCGGCCGCATCGTGCTGCGCGCGCCCGATGTCGAGCTCACGGTCATCGCGGTGCCCGGCCACACGCGCGGCCACCTCGCTTTCTGGGACCGCACGCGCGACCGGCTCTTCACCGGCGACAGCCTGTTCGCCGGCGGCTGCGGCATCGTGCTCGACTCGATGGCGGACATGGCGCATTCGCTCGACAAGCTCGCTTCGCTGCCCGCGCAGACGAAGATCTACTGCGGCCACGAATACACGATGGCGAATCTGCGCTTTGCCGCCGCGGTCGAGCCCGACAACGAAGCGCTGCAGGCCCGCTGCGTCATCGAGGCGGGCAAGCGCGAGCGCGGCGTGCCGACGGTGCCCTCCACCATCGCAGTGGAGAAGGCGACCAACCCGTTCCTGCGGCTGCTCGAGCCCGGCATCGTGCAATCGATTCGCGCCCGTACCGGCACGCAGGTCACCAGCCGCGACGCAAGCTTCGAGGCTCTGCGGCGCTGGAAGGACGCGTTCTGACATGCGCATTGCATTCGAAAGCGCGCTCGTCACCGGGGCCTCGAGCGGCATCGGCCGCGCCATCGCGGTCAAGCTGGCGCAGGAAGGCGTGCGCCGGATCGCCATCCACTACCGCTCGCGCCGCGACCGCGCGGAAGAGACGCTGGCCGCGGTCAAGGCCGCCGGCGGCGACGGAATGCTGCTTGCGGGCGACACGTCCGACGCCACGCGCATGACGGCGCTCGTGGACGAGGCGGCGCAAGGTCTCGGCGGCTGCGACATCTTCGTGCAGTGCGCCGTGCCGCCGCTGCCCGACATCTACGCGCACACGCTCGCGACCTCCGTGCCGCTCGACAAATGGCAGCTCGGTTTCGACACGCAGGCGCGCGCCTTTTTCGTCGGCGCGCCGCGCGCGGCGACCTTCATGCGAAAAGGCGGGCGCATCCTCGCCCTCTCCTACCGCACGGGCGCCATGACCGGCAGCTGGCAGCCCTGGGTCGGCATGGGCTCGGCCAAGGCGGCGCTGGAGAGCATGTGCCGCTACTTCGCGGTCGCGCTGGCGCGCGACGGCGTCACGGTGAACGCGGTCAGCCCGCTGTGCTCCGACGACACGACATTGTTCGGCCAGTTTCCGCCGGAAGGCCGGCAGGCGGTGAAGGACTGGGCGGCGTCCGGCTGGGCGCCAATGCGGCGGCTGGCGACGGCGGCCGACGTCGCCAATACCTGCGCGCTCCTTTGCAGCGAGGAGGCCTCCTTCATCACCGGGCAGAGCATCGCGGTGGACGGCGGCACCTCGCTGATGAGCGCCGACTTCCCGCTCGCCGTGCAACTGCCCGCCTAGGTGACCGCCATGAACGACATCAAGCAAGGCCGGTTGCGGCGCGCGTGGAACGCGGTCTGCCGATTCGCCGAGGCGCTGGATTACAACCCCGTCGAGGAGATGGCCGGCCGGCTCGAGCGGTTGGAACGGGAAATCGCGGCGCTGAAGGACACGCGGCGCGGCTAGCGTTTCCTGGCGCCCGCGGTTTCGAGCAACGCCACCAGCCCGGCGAGCAGCGCGCGCGGATTGGGCGGGCAGCCCGGAATGTGCAGGTCGACGGGGATCACGTCGTTGACGCCGCCGGCGACCGCATAGCTGCCGGCGAAGACACCGCCGTCGCGGGCGCAGCCGCCGACCGCCACCACCCATTTCGGATCGGGCATCGCGTCGTAGGTGCGCAGCAGCGCCTCGCGCATGTTCTTCGTCACCGGGCCGGTGACCGTCAGGACGTCGGCGTGACGCGGCGAGGCGACGAAACGCAGGCCGAGGCGCTCGAGATCGTAGAAGGCGTTCGCCAACGCGTGCAATTCGAGTTCGCAGCCGTTGCACGAGCCGGCGTCGACATGGCGGATCGACAGCGAGCGGCCGAGCCGCGCCCGCGCGGCGCGCTCCAGGCTCTGCGCCAGCTCGGCGAGCGCGGCCCGGTCGGGCGCGGGCGCCGGCTCGGTCAGCGCGCCGGTAGTGAGGCTTTCGAGGAGCGTTCTACGCATGGGTCACAGGTCGTGCCCCGAATAGGAGCAGTTGAACGACTTATTGCAGAGCGGGAAGTCGGCGATGATGTTGTTCTCGATCGCGGCTTCGACCAGCGGCCACTGAAACCAGGACGCGTCGCGCAGATGGCAGCGCGCGACCCGGCCGCCGGCGTCGAGCCGCAGCCAGACCAGCACGTCGCCGCGGAAGGCTTCCCGGTACGCCATGCCCTCGCAGGCGCCGCGCGCCGACAAGCCCACGCGCAAGTCGCCTTGCGGCAGGCGGTCGAGAATCTGCTCGAGGAGCGACAGGCTCTGCTCGACCTCACGGATGCGGATCCAGACGCGGGCATTGACGTCGCCGGCCTCGAGCACCGGCACCTCGAAGGTGAGCACGTCGTAGGGCGCGTAACTGACGTTGCGCCGCGCATCGAAATTCCGCCCGGCGGCGCGGCCGACAAAGCCGCCGGCGCCGAATTGCCGCGCGTAGTCCGGCTTGACGATGCCGGTGGTGACGGTGCGGTCCTGCAACGAGGCGGTCTTGTCGTAGAGCTCGATGAGGCGCGGGAACACCTTGCGCACGTCGGCGATGAACGCGCGGATCGTTTGAGCCCCATTCGCCGGCAGGTCGCGCGCGACGCCGCCTGGCACGACCGCGTCCATCATCAGCCGGTGGCCGAAGCAGGCTTCCGCCGCGCGCAGGACGCGCTCGCGCAGGATGGAGGTCTGCGCGTGCATCAGCGCGAACGACGCATCGTTGCAGACGGCGCCGATGTCGCCCAGGTGGTTGGCGAGGCGTTCGATTTCGGCCATCAGCGCGCGCAGATAGATTGCACGCGGCGGCGCTTGCAGCTGCATCGCCGCTTCGGCAGCCGCGGCAAAGGCCCAGGAATAGGCAACCGTGCTGTCGCCGGACGTGCGGGCGGCAAGCTGCGCGGCACGATCGAGCGTCGCGCCGGCCATCAGGCTCTCGATGCCTTTATGCACGTAGCCGAGCCGCTCCTCGACGCGCACGACGAACTCGCCATTGGCGGTGAAGCGGAAATGGCCGGGCTCGATGATGCCGGCATGCACCGGGCCGACCGGCACCTGGTGCAGCGCCTCGCCTTCGACCGGAAGGAATGTGTACGGCACACGCTCCTGCGCCGGCCCGGCCGACCCAAGCGGGTGCGTCACGCCCCACACACCATGATCGAGCCACGGCCGCGGGTCGGGCGCGCCCTCGGGCGTGTAGCCGAACAACGAGGCGATCGCCCGCTCGAGCCGCACCGCCGGCGGATGCTTCGCGCCGACGCTCGGGAACTTGCCATCATGGCAGGCGTAAGTGAGCACGGCGATGTCGCCGTCCGCGCCGATCACCGCCATGTGCACGCAGCCGGCGTCGCCCCACAGGCCCGACAAGGTCCATTGCCCGGCGGCGAGCGCGTCGATGGCGTGCACCCAGCCGGCTTCATCCACGACGGCGCGGGGCCAGGGACGATGGCCCTCGACCGGCTGCGCGCCCGCGATGTTCGCCAGCACGCTCATCCGAGCAGCCTCGCGACGTTCTCGAAGCCGGTGACCAGCGCCGGCGGCATGTAGATGCCGGCGGCAAAGACGATGGCGAAATGCGCAAACATCGGCACGTAGGACGCATGCGCCGGCGCGGACGGCCCGCGCGGCTCGCCGAAGGCCACGCTGTTGAGCCGCAGGAACAGGCCGCCGAGCGCGACGATGATGCCGAGCGCCAGCAGGATGGCGAGGAATGGCTGCCGCGCGAAGGTCGAAGACACGACCAGGAACTCGCTCATGAAGATGCCCATCGGGGGCAGGCCGGCGATGGCGACGACGCCGATGACCAGCGCCCAGCCGAGCAACGGCGTGGTGACGGTCAGCCCGCCGATGTCGGCGATCTTCTGCGTGCCCTTGACCTGCGCGATGTGGCCGACGGTGAAGAAGATCGCCGACTTGGTCAGCGAGTGCATGGTCATGTGCAGGAGGCCGGCAAAATTGGCGAGCGGCCCGCCCATGCCGAAGGCGAACACGATGATGCCCATGTGCTCGATCGAGGAATAGGCAAACAGCCGCTTGATGTCGCGCCGCCGGTACAGCATGAACGCCGCGAAGATGCAGGAGATCAGCCCCATCGTCACCATCAGCGGGCCGGGCGCGATCGCCGCCGGATTGAGCGCCAGCAGCATCTTGAAGCGCAAGAGCGCGTAGAGCGCCACGTTCAAAAGCAGGCCGGACAGCACCGCCGAGATCGGCGTCGGGCCTTCCGCGTGCGCATCGGGCAGCCAGGCATGCAGCGGCGCCAGGCCCACTTTGGTGCCGTAGCCGAGCAGCAGGAAGACGAAGGCGACGTTCAAAAGCAGCGCGTCGAAGCGCGCGGCGTGCTGAACCAAGGTCGTCCACACCATGGCGCCGGCGCCCTCGCCGATCACCGGCCGCGCCGCCATGTAGACGAGGATGGTGCCGAACAGCGCCAGCGCGATGCCGACGCTGCCCAGGATGAAGTATTTCCACGCGGCTTCCAGCGCCTCGTGCGTGCGGTAGATGCCGACCATTAGCACCGTCGTCAGCGTCGCCACCTCGATCGCCACCCACATCAGGCCGATATTGTTGGCGATGAGCGCGAGGTTCATGCCGAACATCAGTACCTGGTACATCGCGTGATAGAAGCGCACCGAGCGCGGCGTCAGCCGCCCGATCTCGATCTCGTGGCCGATATAGCTGGCGCTGAAGATGCTGGTGGTCAGCGCGACGAAGGTCGTCAGCACGATGAAGACGCGGTTCAAGTCGTCGACGAGCAGGTAGTCGCCACTATGCGGCTCCATCCAGAACAGCGACACCGAAATGAGGAAGGTCACCAGCGCGGCGGCGACGTTGAGGTTGGCGGTCAGCCGGTAGCCGGGCAGCACGGCGAGGATCGCGGCGGCGAGCAGCGGCACGACGAGGATGGATTCAAGGGCGTCGATGGTCATGGTCATCGCCGCTCTCCGCGGAAACGGTCGAGCGCCTGCACGTCGACGGTGTCGAAGCGCTCGCGGATGCGGAACAGGAAGATGCCGATGACGATGAAGGCGATCAGCACCGAGAAGGCAACCGAGATCTCAACCACCAGCGGCATGCCCTTGGCGCCGGTCGCGGCGAGCACAAGGCCGTTCTCCAGCGACATGAAACCGATCACCTGGCTGACCGCGTTGCGCCGCGTGACCATCATCAACAGGCCGAGCAGCACCACCGACAGCGCGAAGGCGAGGTCTTCCCGCGCCAGCGGATCGGCTTCGGCGGTAACGCGCAGCATCACCACCATCGACAGCGCGACCAGGCCGATGCCGGCGAGCATCGCAAGGCCGACGCCGACGACGTTGTCGATCTCGCGGTGAATGCCGAGACGCACGACGATCTGGCGCAGCCCCATCGGGATGGCGACCGCCTTGAAGGCGAGCGCGATCAGCGCCGTGATGTAGAGATGCGGCGCGTCCTGGATGAAGGCCTGCCAGGCGACCGACAACGTCAGCACGATGGCGTGCGCGGCGTAAATGTTGATCAGCGCCAGGATGCGGTCCTGGTAGAGCTCGAGGAAGCTCACCACCACCAGCGAGCCGGCCAGGAGATGCGCTACATCGAAAGTCAGCCCGTGCATCAGAAGCTCCTCGACACGAAGCGCAACAGCGTCGCGAGCAGCGCCAGCATCAGCGCGGCACCGAGGAACTCGGGCACGCGGAAGACGCGCATCTTGGCGATCGCCGTCTCGAACAGCGCGAGCAGGAAGCCGCCGGCAGCGAGCTTGGCCGTATAGCTCACGACGCCGAACGCCAGTTCGGCCGGGTCCGCCGTCGCCGCGCCAATGCCCCACGGCGCGAACAGGCAGGCGATCAGCGACACGTAGAGCAGCAGCTTGAGGAAGGTGGCGAGCTCGATCAGCGCCAGATGGCGGCCGGAATATTCCAGCACCATCGCCTCGTGCACCATCGTCAACTCGAGATGCGTCGCCGGATTGTCGACCGGGACGCGCGCGTTCTCGGCGATGGCGACGATGATGAGCGCGATCAGGCCGAGGCCGAGCGAAACGCGCAGGCCCACCTCCGGCGAGTTCATGAAGGCAGCCATGGTCGAGAGCTGCGTCGAGCCCGCAATCAACGCGATGGCGAAGACGATCATCATCATCGCCGGCTCGGCGAGCGATGCGATCATCACCTCGCGGCTGGCGCCGATACCGCCGAAGCCGGTGCCGACATCCATGCCGGCGAGCGCGAGAAAGAAACGTGCACTGCCGAGCAGCGCGATCAGCGCGATCAGGTCGGCGGTCCAGGAGAACATCAGGCCGCTGCGGAAGGTCGGCACCAGCGAGGCCGCGACCCAGGTGGCGGCGAACACGAGATAAGGGATGACGCGGAACAGCCACGAGGCATTGCCGGCGAGCACCACGTCCTTGCGCAGCAGCCGCGCGAGATCGCGGTAGGGCTGGACAAGCGGCGGGCCGCGCCGGCGCAAGAGCCGCGCCTTCACCTTGCGCACGAAGCCGGTGAGCAGCGGTGCCAGCAACAGCACCAGCAGCATCTGCGCGCCCTGGAAGACGAAATTGTGGATCAGGGCCATGCCGCCAGCACCAGGAGCAGGATCACCAGCGCCGCGAACACGAGCGAGAGATAGCGGCGGATGGTGAGGAATTGCAGGACGTTGAGCTTCTCGGTCGCAAAGGAGATGAAGCCGTTGAGCGGCTCATAGAGGGTGTCCCAGACCGGATCGTGCACGATGGCCGCGAAACGGGCCGGCAGCGTCGAATTCGGCGGCGGCATCTCGCCGACCTCACGCGCGCGGAACACGAGGGAGCCGAAGACGCGGCGGATCGGCTGCGCGAAACTGTCGCCGGAATATTGCGTCACCGGGCTGGCATCGGGAAAGCCGCAGTCCCAGATCGCGCCGCGGCGAATCTTGTCGGAGGCGAGGCGATGGATGCCGTAGGCGCCGATCATGCCGGACGCGGCCATGAACAGGAACACGAGGAGCCCGTTGTAGGAACTGCGGCTTTCGACGATCGGCACGATCGACAGCCACTCGACGCCGGACTGCACCGGCATGCGCGCGCCGGCGACGAGTTGCGTCACCGGCGCCAGCACGTCGATGGCGAAGCCGGGCAGGATGCCGAGCGCGAGGCAGACGGCCGCCAGCAGGCCCATCGCGACGATCGAGACGCGCTCGGTCTCCTGCGCAAAGCCGGCCGCGTCGCTGCGCGGGCGCCCCAGGAAGGCGATGCCGTAGACGCGCACGAAACAGGCGCCGGCCAGCGCCGCCGACAGCGCCAGCAGCGCGCCGGCGGCGGGAATCATCAGCTTCAACCCCCAGGACGAGAGCTGCGGGCTGACCAAGATCGCTTGGAACGCCAGCCATTCCGAAACGAAACCGTTGAGCGGCGGGAGCGCCGAGATCGCGGCACAGCCGACGAGAAAGACGAAAGCCGTCTGCGGCATGCGGTGGATGAGGCCGCCGAGTTTTTCGAGATCGCGCTCGCCGGTCGAGGCGAGCACGGCACCGGCGCCGCAGAACAGGAGGCTCTTGAACAACGAGTGGTTGAGCACGTGCAGCAGCGCCGCGGTCATCGCCAGCGCCGCGGCGAAGGTCATGGCATTGGCCTTGAACGCCAGCGCCAGCCCGAGCGCGACGAAAACGATGCCGATGTTCTCGATGGTCGAATAGGCGAGCACGCGTTTCAAATCGCGTTGCATCAGGGCGTAAAGCACGCCCATCGCCGCGGTGACGGCACCGGCGACGATCACCGGCATGCTCCACCACCAGGCGGGAGCGCCGGCGAGATCGAAGACGATGCGGATGAAGCCGTAGACCGCGACCTTGGTCATCACGCCGCTCATCAGCGCGGAGACGTGGCTCGGCGCGGCCGGATGCGCGAGCGGCAGCCAGGCGTGCAGCGGCACCAGGCCAGCCTTCGAGCCGGCGCCGACCAGCGCGAGGATCAGCACCAAGGCGGCGAGTCCGGCCGTGGGCGGCGTCGCGCGCATGGCGTCAAAGACGTAGTCGCCGCCGGCGCCGGCCATCAAGCCGAAGGCGAACAGCAGCGCCAACGTGCCAAAGCCGGCCATCAGCAAATAGACGTAGCCGGCGCGCATGTTGTCGCGCTCGCGGTGATGCGCGACCACCAGCGCCCAGGACGATAGCGACATGAACTCCCAGGAAACGAGGAAGGAGAACGCGTCTGCTGACAGCAGCACCAGATTCATGGCGGCCAGATAGGCCGGATAGAACGGCAGCACGCGGCCGGGGAATTCCTCGTGCTTGCCGTAGCCGAAGGCGAACAGGCTCGCCGCGGCCGCGCCGAGATTGACGACAATGAGGAAGAAAGCGGACAGCGCGTCGATGCGGAAATGCGCGCCGAGCCAAGGCAGGCCGAGTGGGAGCACGGCGTTCGATTGCTGGCCGCCGACGAGGCTGACCGCCGCCGCGGCAACGAGCACGAGGGAGAGCGCGAGGCTTACGCCGTAGACCACGGGCCGCCCGGCCGGCGAGGCGGAGAGCGCGATCGCGGCGGGCGCCAGCACGAGCAGCGCCGCCACCGCGTAGAGGGAATCGATCACCATCGGCGCCTCCGCGCCGCCGCGACAGCGGGCGCCAGGCGCAACGTGCTCATTTGAGCCGCACGCCGCGGCCGCCACCGCCCGACGCGCCACCCTCCCCGATCAATTCGATGCCGTTCGAGGCGAGCGCTTCGATCAGCTTCATCAGCGAGTCGACGTTGCCACGCACGACGCCGCCGCTCGCCTCCATGCGCTGGATCGTCGGCAACGACAGGCGCGACCGCTTCGCCAGCTCGCGCTGATCTATTCCAAGCAAAGCGCGCGCGGCGCGCATCTGGCCGGCTGTGATCATGCTTTCGTCGGGTGCCGTTCAGAACAGGATATGTCAGGTATATTTCGCAGATTATGTTATTTCAAGTACCACAAATGATGTTTTATACATCACCTGGGAAACGCCCTCCGGCTGAGCGAGATCAGGCCGCGGGCACTCCAGATCGGCGATGGGGCGGCGCGCGTCTTTGCTCATTCACCGGACGCAGTCTACGCGCCGGCGACGAACGACCGTGCGGCGGAATTTATATCAGTTTACGTGAAGCACGCGGGCGGCACTCATATAGTCCCGCGGCAATCGTCCTCGGCAACCGGTCTCCGTCATGAACAATTTCGCTCTCGGTGCGGCCGCAATCATCCTGATCGCGTCGGCGACCGGGATGCTGGTCTATGAAGCCGCCCGCGCGCGATCGAAGCGCCCGATTTTCGGCGGGCGTGAAACCATCACGCTGTACTGGGTCGCCTATCTCACGCTCTACGTGCTTGGCGCGACGTCCGGGCTCGCCGCGATCGTTCGCTGACGCGCGGAGGACCGCATGACCGATCTCGCCTTCGGACTGCTTCTCGTTGCGCTGAGCATCGCGGCGATCTGGCTGCCGCTCTCCCGTCCTGCCTTGGCAAAATGGATGGCGCGCCGCGCAATGGTGAGCGAGTGGCTCGCGCTCGGCGCCGTCGTCGGCTTTGCCCTCGGCGTGACGTTCATGATCTCCGGGGCGTTCGCGCAACCGTAGCCTGCCGGCGCGCTCAGGCGAAGATCGACCGCGCCAGCCCCTTCAGCCCGACGAAGGCCGGATCGGCGTGCATGACGACGTTGACCGGGATCGGCTCGACATAGGCGCGCATGCGCCCCTTGCTCTCGAAGCGCGTGCGGAAGGCGGAACGGACGAGTTCTTCGGCCAGACGCGGCACGATGCCGCCGGCAATGGTGACGCCGCCGCGCGCGCCGAAGGCCAGCGCGAGATTGCCGGCGACGTCGCCGAGCAGCGCGCAGAACATGTCCAGCGCGGCACGGCAGACCGCGCATTCGCCCGACGCGGCGGCCTGGCTGATGGCGGCGGCATTGCGCGCGGGCACGGCCGCGCCGTCGAGCGCGGCGATGGCGTTGTAGAGGTTCTCGAGGCCGGGCCCCGACAGCGCGCGCTCTGCCGAGACGTGGCCGAAGCGCCGGCGCAGATGCGCAATGACGGCGTCCTCGCGCGGCGAGGCGCCGGCGAGCGTCGCATGGCCGCCCTCGCTGGTGAGCACCGCGCCGCCGCCGTGCGGCAGCCAGGCGGCGACGCCGAGACCAGTTCCCGGCCCAAGCACGGCAATTGGCGCATCCGCAGCCGGCTCGCCACCGCCGATCCGGCAGAGGTCGGCGCCGGAAAAATGCGGCAGCGCCCAGGCGATCGCCTCGAAATCGTTGATCAGCCGCACGCGCGAAAAATCAAACGCGATTTGCAGTTCGGCGGCATCGACCACCCACGGATTATTGGTGAGCGCGCAGCGCCCGCCATCGACGACGCCGGCGACCGCCAGCACCGCCGCGTCGGCGCGCTCGCGGCCGGAAAGGAACGCGCGCAACGCATCGGTGAACTGCAAGTGCGCAGCAGCCGGGATGTGCACGATCGGTTCGAGTTCCGCGCCGTGCAGCACCGCAAAGCGCGCATTGGTGCCGCCGATGTCGCCCAAAAGCACGCGTTGTCCGCCGCCGCGACCAGACATCCCTCGCCCTCGTAGATCGCCTGTTTCAGCTCAGCTCGCGGCGCACGATGGCCGCACCATCGACCATCGCCTTGAGCTTGCCGAAGGCGACCTCGCGCGTGAGGTACTTCATGCCGCAGTCCGGCGCCGGGATGAGCTTGTCCGCCGGGACATGCTCGAGGCCGCGGCGGATGCGGGCGGCGACGAGCGCGGGCGTCTCGACCGCCGGCGTCGACAAATCGAGCACGCCGAGCATGACGTTCTTCGGCGCCAGTTCCTTGAGCACGCCGAGATCGATGTTCGGCTGCGCGCTCTCCATCGAGATGGTAGAGGCGGTGGTGTCGGCAAGCTCGGCGAGGAAAGCGTAGGATTGCGGCTTGGTGTCGCCAGGCACCACCGCGGCATAGCCGAAGCAGAGATGCACGACCGTCGGCACCTTCACGCCTTCGAGCGCGCGGTTGATCGCCTTGACCGCGTAGCGGCGCGCGGCTACCGGATCGTTGCGCACCCACGGCTCGTCAAGCTGGATGACGTCGGCGCCGGCGCGCACCAGATCGTGCACCTCCTCGTTGACCGCGGCGGCCATGTCCATCGCCATCGCCTCGGGATCCTTGTAGTACTCGTCCTTCGCCTGCTGGCTCATCGTGAACGGGCCGGGCAGCGTAATCTTCGCCGCCAGCGCGGTGTTGCGGCGCAGAAACTCCATGTCACGCAGCTCAACCGGAGCCTTGCGCCTGAGCTTGCCGACGACGCGCGGCACCGGCGTCTGGCCGGAGCGCGCCTGCACCATGCCGGGATTATCGATGTCGATGCCTTCGAGCGCGGTGGCGAAACGGTTGGAATAGCTCTCGCGCCTGATCTCGCCGTCGGTGACAACGTCGAGGCCGGCGCGCTCCATGTCGCGGATGGCGACGATGGTGGCGTCGTCCTGCGCCTGTTCGAGGAACGGCTCGGGCACGCGCCACATCTGCTTCATGCGCACGCGCGGCACGACCTTCGACAGCATCTGGCGGTCGACCAGCCATTCCGGCTGCGGATAGCTGCCGACGACGGTGGTCGGAAAAAGCTTCTGGGCCATTGTGTTCTCCGAACGAAAGCAAGTCCTTCAGGCGGCGGCCTGCGCCGGCAGCGCGGGCCGCGCCGCGCGCCGGGCCGCCTCACCACGGCCGGCGGTCTGCCATACCAACGTCCGCCGCTCGATATAGCGCACCGCGATGTCGTACACGACCGACAGCGCCAGGATGACGATGATCGCCGCGAAAACGCGCGGGCTATCGAGCGTGGTGCGGTTCTTGGTGACAAGGTAGCCGATGCCGTTCGCCGAGGTCAGCATCTCCGAGACGACGACGCCGATGATGGTCAGCGCGCCGCCGAGGCGCAGGCCGGCAAGCACGGTCGGGATCGAGGCCGGGATGACGACGCGGGCGATGAGCTGCGGCAGGCTCGCGCCCATGCTACGCGCAGCGAGCAGATACTGCTCGTCGATGGTGCGGATGCCGGCCGCGGTCGACAGCATCACCGGGAAGAAGCCGTAGACGCCGGCGAAAACGATCTTGGATTCCGAGCCGATGCCGAACCAGGCGGTAAACACCGGATAGAGAATGACGATCGGCACGGCGTAGAGGCTGGAGAACACCGGCAGCATCAGGCGGCGGACGCCCGCCACGCCACCGACGACGCTGCCGATGAGGATGCCGGCGCCGCAGGCGATCAGCATCGCGACCGCCACCTCGTAAACGGTGACGAGCAGCGCGGCGGCGTAGATTGCGCGGTCGAGCCAGAGCACGTGCAGAGTCTTGGTCAAAGGCGGGATGAATAGTTCCGGCAGGATGCCGAGCCGCGGGATCGCCTCCCACAGCACCAGGATGAGGATGCCGATCAGGCGGCGCACGGTGCGCGGAGACGGGCGGCTCATGGTGCAGTCCTGATCTGGCCCCAGATGCGCTCGCGCAAGGCGCCGAACGCCTCGGTTGCCATCATCTGGTAGGTGCGCGGCCGCGGCAGGTCGACCGTGATGCGGTCGAGAATGCGGCCGGGCCGGGCCGACATCACCAGCACCTCGTCGGCAAGGTAGACCGCTTCCGTCAGGCTGTGGGTGATGAACACCACGGTCTTGGAGGTCTCGCCCCAGATGCGCAGCAATTCGTGGCCCATGGTCATCCGCGTTTGCTCGTCGAGCGCGGCGAAAGGTTCATCCATCAAGAGCACCGGCGGGTCCTGCACCAGCCCGCGCGCAATCGAGACGCGCTGCTTCATGCCGCCGGACAATTCATGCGGATGGCGCGAGCCGAAGCCTTCGAGGCCGACCAGCTTGAGCATCGCCTCGGCGCGGTCGCGCCGCTCGCCGCGCGGCGCATGTTTCAGCGCCAGCGGGAATTCGACGTTTTCGACCGCCGTCAGCCAGGGATAGAGGCTCGCCTCCTGGAACACGACGCCGACACGTTCGGGGTCGGGTCTGGCGATCGGACGCCCGTCGATGAGGATCGTGCCGCTCGATTGCGCGCGCAGACCGGCCAGCATCATCAACAGCGAGGTCTTGCCGCAGCCGGACGGGCCGACGATGACGACGAAGCGGCCCGCCGGAACGGTGATATCGATACTCTCGAGCGCCGGCACGGCGCCGTCGCGCCCGGCATAGACGTGCGAGAGGCCGCGGACCTCGACCGCCGCCTTCGCACCGGCGCGCGCGCCGCTCAAGCCCGCCACGTGCTGCATCGCGCCTCCAGGGAGCGCACCGCCTCGTTGAAGGCCATCGCCGCCGCCGCGAGCAGGATCACGCCGGCGAGCAGCTTGGTCATCTCGAAGTTCTCGCCCCAGTCGGCGATCAGCCGGCCGATGCCGACGCGCGAGGCGTACATCTCGGCGATCATCACGCCGGTGAAGTTGAAGATCATGGATATGCGCAACGCCTCGAGCAGGATCGGCAGCATGCTCGGCAGATAGACGCGGCGCAAAATCTGCGCCTGCGTGGCGCCGTAGGAGCGCGCCACCAGAAGGTGCTCGGCCTTGACCGATTCGACTGCCGCCGCCGCGCTCATGATAACGATGAACACGGTCGAGAAGGTCGCGTAGGCGACCTTCTGCGGGAAGCCGATGCCGAACACCAGGATGAACATCGGCAGGAAGATCGATTTGGGGATGCTGAACACGTAGAACAGCATCGGCTTGAAGATATCGCCGAAATACTCGTTTTCCGCCGACAGAACGCCGAGCGCGGCGCCGAGCGGCACGGCGATGACGAAGGCGACGACGACCTCGGCCGCCGTGACGCCGAGCGCGGTGTGCACGTCGGCGCGGCCGAGGATGTGCGCCAGCGCGGCGAGCACGTCGGAGAGCGGCGGCAGCAGCATCGCGTTGACGAGGCCGAAGCGCGGCAGCGCCTCCCACAGCAGAAGCACCGCCGCGAGCAGCGCCAGCCGAAAGAGGACGAGCGTGCCGCCGCGCATGTCAGCCGCCCCGGCGAATCGTCACTTGGTCAGCACCGGCCTGAACTTGGTGGTGTAGATTTCGGAGGCCGGCGCGAGGTCCTTCATGCCGATCAGCTTGGCGAGGTCGAGCGCCCGGTCGATCCACTCCGGCTTCATCTCGCCGGTGCTGGACAGCTTGAGGATGTTGCCGTCGAGTTCCGCCTCTGCGATGTCCGGCGGAATCTCGTCGACCTCGGCGATCAGCTTGACGGCATCGGCGCGATTTGAGCGCAGCGAGGCCATAGCGCCGAACAGCGCGTTGTTGATCTTCTGGATCATCTCCGGCTTTTCGGCGATCAACTTGTCGGAGGCGAGCCAGACGCCGCTCAAGTGCTGCGGCACTTCCTTGCCGAAGTCGACCAGCACGCGCACGCTCTTGTCCTTGAGCACTTTGAATGACAGCGGCGAGTAGAGGACGATGGCCTCGACATTGCCCGACAGCAGGTTCGGCACGAGGCCGCCGCCGCCGAGCGGCACGCTGGTGAAGTTCACCTTCTTGTCGGACGCGGTCCACTTCGCCAGCAGGTCGGACGCGGAGCCGGCCGAGGTGATGCCGACCTTCTTGCCGGCGAGTTCGGACACGCTCTTGATCGGCGAGTCGGCCTTCACCATCAGGTACCAGCCGTTGTAGCCGAGACCCGAGCCGGCGATCGCTTTCGTCTTGACGCCCTTGTTGATGCCGGCGGCGACGATGGCGCAGGAGCCGAGCGTGATGTCGGCCGCGCCCGCCGCGACGGCCTCGAACGCTTCGGCGCCGCCGCGATAGACGGTGAGCTCGGCCTTGAGCCCCTCCTTCTCGAACAGCTTTTGCCGCACCGCGGTCTCGGCGATGATGGTCGGGAAATAGGTCTTGGTCGGCAAGGCGATCCGTACCGTCTGCTGCGCGGCGGCCGGCGGAACAATCGCCGCACCCAACGCCGCCGCAAGCGCGAGCACTGCGAGACCGCGTGCGCGGCCGAAAAGCATGGTGATTGTGGTCATCGTCGCCTCCCCTGTCGTCTTGGCCGCGTCCTGCCCTTGTGACCGGACAGTGCTTCTGAAACGGCCAGCGAGCATGGCAAGGGGGGATGGGCGTGACAAGTACGGCCTGCCATACGCGCGCCGCATCGTGTGCGATGGCGATCACAAGCGCGTGGAGGAGCCGCTGCCCAACCGTCCCACCGGCGGCGGCGCCGGAACCGGCAGCGTCAAACCTTGCCCTTGCCGAGGTTCTTGCGCGCGATCGCCGCCAGCAGCAGCCCGAAGCCGACGAGGCGCAGGACGTAGACGAGCGTCTTGTCGTCCTGGAGGAAGTCGAACGACACCGACAGACTCTGCCCCGCGGCGAACAGCAAGAACGAGATGCCGAAGATCGCGAACAGGGAATCGCCGGTGCGCTTCCAGAAGCGGAAGAAGAACAGCGCCGCCACCAGGAAGCCGGCGGTGATCATCCCTGACAGGAAGGTCGCCATTCAGTCGATCTCCCAGATGAAGCCGTACAGCAAGGTTGCGACGGCGGTGAGCGTCGTCGCCAGCCGGAAATATTGCAGGTCGATGTTCGGCAACAGTACCAGGTCGACGACGACGAGAAAGCTGTTGATCCCGAGCAGAACGAAGCAGGCCGCGGTCCACAGCAGCAGCGCCGCCCTGGTGCGGAAATAGCTGCGCACCAGGAGCCCGCCGCAGCCGGCGCTGGTGGCGAAGCACAGAAGATAGACGACCGTTGCGATCGGGTTACTCATCTTTGATCCTGAAAGCGTCCGACAGGATTTGCAGCTTGCTGCTCGGCGCGTTGACGATCTGACGCATGACCAGAGCGGGCTTGAGTGCGTAGAAGCGTTCGAGCTCGCCAATCGTCTGCTCGAGCCGTCCAGAGGCGATATAGCGGTAGCGCCCTCCGTCCTCCTCGAGGACCAGCCCGGCGGCGATCAGGTTGTTCAGGGCCTCGACGACGACGACCTGGCTCGAACGCAGCTCCTTGAGAATCTCGGACGCGCCCCAGCTGCGCTCGCGCGTACGCCGCAGCATCAGCAGGAGTTCGAGGGCCCAGACCGAACGGAACGATGCACCCGCGAATTCGAGGATTTCGTCTTCCGGGATCATTCCGCCGCAAACGAGGTCATTGCAAAAACTCCAGGTCGCAATCGCTTCGAGCGTCGGCGATTGCATCGGCTCAGATCAAGCCAATCGCAGGTTTTGCGAGGGCTCTTCGACGGCCTGGTCGACGCGCGCACGAACCGGCGCGCCGAGCATGCGCTCGAGCTCGAGTCCGACACTCTCAGGCGTGATCGGCTTTTGCAGCACCGGCACGCGCGCAAACCGCGCGTCGAGGCTCTCGCCGCCATAGCCGGTGACGAACACGAACGGCACCTTGCGCTCGTTGAGCTGCGTCGCCAGGGGATAGACATATTCGCCAGACAGATTGAGATCGAGAAACGCACAATCGAAATCTCCCCTGGCCTCCGAAAGCGCCTCCTGAAGCGAGCAGCACGGGCCGACGACGAACATCCCGTATCCGACCAGAAGATCGCGCATCATAATGCCGATCATAGCCTCGTCTTCGACGAGCAGAACGCGCTTCATCGAGCCACTAGGGAGATGAATGAGGTTCTGATGCTGCTGTTGCGGAGACCAGGCGGGCGCCTCGCCGCCCAACGGTATCTGCAACATGCAGTGTAGGCCCGACGGCCGCCAATCCCATGCGACATTTCCGCCGACCTGACCCTTGATGCTCGCGTTGATGATCTTGGTGCCGAAGCCGTGCGCGTTCGGCGCAATCACCGCGGGGCCGCCGCTCTCCTCCCAGTACAGGGTGAGAGCACCGGCCTCGATCGACCAGCGGATCGCAAGCCGGCCATCCGGCGCCGACAGCGCGCCGTATTTGGCGGAGTTGGTGGCGAGTTCGTGCAGCACCAGCGCGAGGTTCTGCGAGCGCTCCGGCGACAACGCGATGGGACTGCCGTGGATCTGCACGCGCGCCGGATCGGAACCCGAGTACGGCGCGACCTCTTCCATCACGAGCCGGCCGACTTCGGCCCCCTGCCAGCGGCTTTCCGACAGCAGCGTGTGCGCCTGCGCCAGCGCATGGATGCGGCCCTCGACCGACTTGATATAGCCCTCCTTGGTCGCCGAGCGCGTCAGCCGCACGATCGCCTGCACCACCGCAAGCGCATTGCGCGCGCGGTGGTCGACCTCGCGGGCCAGAAGAAGCTGCCGCTCCTCGGCGAGCTTGCGCTCGGTGATGTCGACCGCGGTGCCGATCACGCGCACGCAGCGGCCGTTGGCATCGAACAGGCCGCGGCCCTTGGCGGCGATCCAGCGAACGACGCCGTCCTCCTTGCCGATGGCGCGGTATTCGACGTCGTACAGCGCGCGCTGGCCGGGATCGCAGGCCGCGGCGAAGGCGGCCTCGGTCACCTTCCTGTCGTCGGGATGCAGGCCGGCGTAGAAATCGGCCATGCTGACCGGCACGTCGGGAGAAATGCCGAACATCGCCTTGACGCGCGGCGGCCAGTACAGCGCGTCGCCGACATTGTCGACGTCCCACAGGCCGATCTCGGCGGCGTCGGTGGCGAGCCGCAATTGCTGCTCGCTTTCTTGCAGACGCGCCGCGGAAGCCTCGAGCGCGGCGGTGCGCTCGGCGACGCGGTCCTCAAGCTCCCGGTTGAGCGCCTCGAGCTGCCGAGTCTTGCGATAGAGCTCGGCGAAGACGCGCACCTTGGCGCGCAGCAGTTCGGGCACGACCGGCACCGGGACATAGTCGACCGCGCCCATCTCGTAGCCGCGCAACAGGTCAGTGTCCGAGAGGAGCACCGCCGAGATGAAGATGATCGCCGTCTTCTGGAACCGCGGGTGCTCGCGGATCATCGCGGCGAGTTCGAAGCCGTCGAG